>Ga0209376_1000548_pt1 | contig 40943 bp, 33 predicted proteins | sample GraSoiAngelo_134_FD_185891 | JGI IMG/M metagenome (GOLD analysis project Ga0209376, IMG submission 185891) | Grasslands soil microbial communities from the Angelo Coastal Reserve, California, USA - 14_0929_05_30cm (SPAdes) (version 2) | ecosystem: Environmental > Terrestrial > Soil > Grasslands ...
GCGCTGCCAGGCGTTCGCGCGAAGGGAATGACATCGCGGATGTTCGACACGCCTGTGACGAACATCAGCATCCGCTCAAAACCGAGGCCGAAGCCGGAATGTGGAACAGTGCCGTAGCGCCGAAGATCGAGATACCATTTGTAATCGGCCGGATCCATTTTGTGCCAGCGCATATTCTGCTCCAACACTTCAAGTCGCTCTTCACGCTGGCTTCCGCCGACGATTTCGCCGATCCCCGGCACCAGCAAATCCATTGCTGTCACCGTCTTCCCGTCATCGTTCAAACGCATGTAGAACGGTTTGATCTCCTTCGGATAATTGAAAACCGTGACCGGGCATTTGAAGTGTTTCTCGGTTAGCCAGCGTTCGTGTTCCGATTGCAGGTTTAATCCGTAGTCGATGGGGAATTCGAATTTTTCTCCACTCTTCTTTAGAAGATCGACAGCATCGCTATAGTTGATTCGCTGAAATCGCCGCTGGACCACGAAATCGAGTCGTCCCAGCAATTCCTTGTCCACGAACTTCGCGAAGAGTTCCATCTCTTCAGGACAGTGTTTGCGTACGTCTACGATCAGATATTTCACCATCTCTTCGGCCAGATCCATGTTGCCATCCAAATCGCAAAACGCCATTTCCGGCTCAATCATCCAGAACTCGCTGGCATGCCGGGATGTGTTGGAGTTCTCGGCGCGAAACGTCGGACCAAACGTGTAAACCTTGGACAATGCTAGCGCGAACGCCTCCGCTTCGAGCTGTCCGCTGACGGTCAAATAAGTCTGGCGCGCGAAGAAGTCTTTTGTATAATCGATTTCCCCGTCCGTCGTTCGCGGTACCTTTTTGGCGTCGATTGTTGTGACGCGAAACAATTCCCCTGCTCCTTCGCAATCGCTTCCGGTAATGATCGGCGTATGGACGTAAACGAAACCGCGCTCGTGAAAAAATTGGTGAATGGCGAATGCAAGTCGGCTACGAACACGAAAGACGCAGCCAAAAAGGTTCGAGCGTGGACGGAGATGCGCGATCTCGCGCAAAAACTCGGGCGTATGCCCCTTCTTCTGTAGCGGGTAGGAATCATCGGCGACTCCGACGATGTCGATCTTGTCGGCGACGATTTCCCATTTTTGCCCTTTGCCTTGCGAAGCGACCAGCGCACCGCGCACGCTAATCGAAGCGCCCGTGGTAAGTCGTTGTAACGCGGCGTAATTTGGCAACGTGTTTTTCGCGATGACCTGAAGATTGCACAGACACGAGCCATCGTTCAGTTCGATGAACGAAAAATCTTTCGAATCACGCCGGGTTCGCACCCAGCCCTGGATCTGAATCGCATCGATCGGCGCAATCTCGTGCAATGCATCTTGGATCGGAGTCGGGGAAAGAGGTTCATCCATACATTTGCGGCAAGCGCTCAACGTTCAACACTGAACGCTCAAGATTCAATCCCGATATAGTCGCAGCAGCGGTCTGTGATCATCGCATATTTCCGATGAGAAAACGTGCGGGGGGATAAGCGCCGCCCCGAAAGCTTTCCCGGGGGCCGCTCCAAGAGATTTAGCTCAACGGTACCCAATTGCCGGGTTGGAGAGGCGCTTTCGTGCCGTCAAGGGAAAGGTACGTGTATTCCTGCAGAAGGCGCTCGTAATCGGAGAGAAGTTTCATCCGTCGCTCGGTTTGAGGAAATCGGTTTTGATGGCGTCGTCGACCTGTGACTTCAGCAGCCGCATTAGCTCGACTTTGTCCCATTGCGTCATAGCCAAGACTTCCCCGATCGTGCTGCCCTCGATCACTTCCTCGATGTACCAGCCGGACTCTTCATCTGGATCAAGAAAAACATGTACCTCCGTGACGCGACCAAATAAATTGTGCAGGTCGCCCATGATGTCCTGGTAAGCGCCGACCATAAAGACTCCGAGATAGTAGATTTCTCCGGGTGCGATGCGATGAAGCGGCAGCGTTTCCTTCACGTCCTGGAGGTCGATGAACTTCGAGACTTTGCCGTCAGAGTCGCATGTGATATCCACGATCGTTCCTTGGCGATCGGGCGGCATGGTGAGGCGATGGATTGGCATGATGGGAAACAATTGGCCAAGCGCCCAATGATCGAGCAGCGACTGGAACACGGAAAAGTTACAGATGTACTGGTCGGCAAGTGACACCTCGAGCTCCTTCACTTCGTCCGGCACGTAGCGCAGCCCACGATGCATGTTGACTATTTGATGCGCCAGCTGCCAATAAACAGTGTCAATCTTCGCCTTCGATTCGAGATCGAGCAGGCCGAGATCGAACGTGTGTTGCGCCTCCTCCTTGATCTGTTGGATGTCGTGGAGACTCTCAAGGCGATTCCCGCGCTTCAAGCGCTGCTTCACGTCGAGAATCTCGCCAACGAGTTTATGATCCGTCTCGCTGGCTTCGACTTTAAGCTTGGGCGCAGTTTTCTCGATAGAACTGAACGCTTCCACTACGAGCACTGAATGGTGCGCGACAATTGCGCGTCCGCTTTCGCTCACGATGGTGGGATGCGCTACGCCCTCGGAATCGCAAACGTCCATGATGTTCCAAACGACGTCATTGGCGTATTCTTGGAGTGAATAATTGGTAGAGCTGTCGAAATCGCTGCGTGAACCGTCGTAATCAACCCCAAGACCGCCGCCCACGTCGAGATAGCCAAGCTGGTGTCCGAGCTTGCAAAGCTTGGCGTAATAACGCGCCGCTTCGCGCACTGCTCGTTTGATCGTCGAGATGTCCGGCACCTGTGATCCAACATGGAAATGAAAGAGTTTGAGACAATGTGCCAGACCGGCCTCTTTCAGCATCTGACTGGCCGCGACTAAACTGGTTGTGTCGAGACCGAATTTGGCGTTTTCGCCGCCGCTCGGCGACCATTTGCCAGAACCTTTGCTGTACAAGCGAGCACGGATACCGATGTACGGTTCGACGCCAACCTCGTTCGAAATGCGAATGGTTTGTTCAAGTTCTTCCAGCTTTTCGGCAACAATGACAACCGATTTCCCAAGCTTGCGACCGAGAAGTGCAATGCGAATGAAAGCTGGATCTTTGTAGCCGTTGCAGATGATCAAGCTCTCAGGGTTCTTTTGCATCGCGAGTGCCGCAACCAGTTCCGGTTTGCTGCCCGCTTCGAGGCCAAAGTGAAATTGCTCGCCCGCGTCGATGATTTCTTCGATCACTTCGCGCAACTGATTGACCTTGATCGGAAAAACGCCGCGATATTCGTTGCGATAACCGAACTCCGTCATCGCCGTTTGAAAGGCACGATTAACCGATTCGACGCGGTGCCGCAGCAAATCCTGAAATCGGATTACGAGCGGAAACCCAAGGTTTCGCGCGCGCGCTTCATTAACAACCTCGAGGAGGACGATTGAACCGCCGTTTTCCTGTAACGGCTTCGATTCGACGTTGCCCGAGCTGTTAACTGTAAAGTAACCGTTGCCCCATCCTTCCACGTTGTAGGTGGCGATGGCGGACTCGACGTCCCACTCGCTTTTCATTTCGATTCGCTACGCGGTCGGAACCGCAAAGCGCATATTCAATCAGCACGCCAAACATGCAAGCTCGCTTCAAAGAAATTTTCGCATCAGAGAGGCGCTGAAAGCGCGTCGCTTGTTTTTCATGCCCGCACGGGTACCCTTCACGTGATGAACAAAACGGTGATTGAGGTGCAAGTGCGGGCAGTATTGCCGACGAGCGGTGGGTGCGCAGTGTTTATCGGAAATAACGACAAAGTGTTCATCATTTATGTCGATCAAACGGTGGGCAGCGCGATCACCATGTTTATGCGTCAGATCACCAAGGAACGTCCCCTCACCCATGATCTGATGGGGCATTTGATGACGGCCCTTGGCGCAAAAGTCGACCGAGTGATTATCAACGACCTGAAAAACGCAACCTACTATGCGCGAGTCATCATTCGCGTCGAGAACGAATTGCACCAGAAAAAGATCATCGAACTCGATGGGCGACCGAGCGATTGCATCGCGATGGCTACACAGCAAAAGGCTCCCATCTATGTGAGTCAAGAAGTCTGGGACGAAGTGGACGATATGAGCGACGTCTTGCGCAAGATGGAGGAAGAGGGGTTAAAGCCCGATCCGGAAACGGAAGAGTAGGAAGGTTAATAAAAGTTAAAAGCGTTACAAGGTTAAAAGGGAACGGCAGCTCACCAACGATTTAACGTTGTAACCTTTTTAATCATTTAACTTTTTACGGGGACTTTAGCCCAAAAGATCGCCGTAACGCTTGTCGGCTAATTCCAGGCAACGGGCCAGAATCTCCGATGCGGTATCGAGCTTCAGCGTTTCCTCGACAAGCTCCTGACATTCGGGGATGGCGAGACTTTGCACCGCCCGCTTGACTCGCGGCACGAGCGTCGCACTCGCGCTCAATTCGTCCATGCCGAGACCCAGCAAAAGCGGGATGAGCGCGACATCACCGGCCATCTCCCCGCAAACACCGACCCAGATATCGCTCGCATGCGCCGCATCCGCGATCATTTTGAGCAAACGCAGTACCGCCGGATGCGTCGGCTTATAAAGATGCGCAATCTTCTCATTCACGCGATCAACCGCAAGCGCGTACTGAATCAAGTCATTTGTTCCAATACTGAAAAAATCGACCTCGCAGGCGAGCACGTTCGCGGATAGGGCGGCACTAGGGATTTCGATCATTGCGCCAACCTCGATCTTTTTGCCGATGTCGATCTTCGAGCTGTACAGTTCTTCCCTACACTCGGCGAGCACGGCGATGGCGTGGCGCAGTTCGTCCAAGCCGGAGATCATCGGGAACATGATTTTTACATTGCCGACAGCGCTGGCGCGAAGAATAGCGCGCAACTGCGTTTTAAAGATGTCGACATTTTCGAGGCAAAAGCGGATCGCGCGCCAGCCAAGGAACGGGTTTAGCTCATCGGTGATATCGACCGTGCCAGGGGCCAGTTTGTCGCCGCCAAGATCAAATGTTCGAATAATCAGCGGATCGGGCCGCACCCGCTCCGCTACTTTTCTATAAGTTTCGTATTGTTCATCTTCCGTCGGCAGAGTGTTGCGATTCAAATAAAGGAACTCAGTGCGATAAAGTCCGATTCCCTCAGCGCCGTTGGCTTCCACTGCATCGACATCTTCTGGAAGCTCGATATTGGCGGAGAGGACAATGTGACGGCCGTCGCGCGTCGTGGATCTGGTCTCACGCAGCTCTTTCAGTTGCGCCACGACTCTGGCCCTTCTTGATTCGATCTCCGCGTAGTGTGCAAGGGTCTCCGGCGTGGGATCGACAATGAGCAAGCCATCTGTTCCGTCGACAAGCACGTGCTGACCAGTCTCCAGCTTTGCAGTGATATCGTGCAAGCCGACGATCGCGGGGATATTGAGCGAGCGCGCCATAATCGCGGTATGCGACGTGCGACTACCGAGATCTGTCACGATCCCGAGCACCCGCTCCCGGTTCATGCTTGCGGTATCCGAAGGCGTAAGATTGTGGGCGACGAGAATGTGCGGCTCGCTCAGGCCAAGAAATGTTTTGGGAGCTTTTCCCTGTAAGTTGCGGATCACCCGCTTCGTCACGTCCTGGATATCCAGCGCGCGCTCCCGCAAATAGGGATCGTCGATTTTATTCAGGGTCTCGGCGTAACGGGTGGCGACTTCCTGAAAAACCCACTCGACATTGCAAAGATCGGTCTCCAGTTTCCGTAGCACTTCGTCGATCAAAGTGCGATCCTCGACTACGAGCAGGTGGGCATCGAAAATGGCGGCGTCTTTTGCCCCAATCGATTCTGCAATGCGTTGCTGCATCTCCAAAATCTGCATGCGCGTTTGAATGAGCGCAGTTTCGAAACGCCCGATTTCATCCGGGACTTGCGAAGGCGAGATGCGGTACCGCGCGACATCATCGAGGTCATCGCGCACGACATGAATCTTTCCGAAGGCGCTTCCCGAGGAGACGCCTGCTCCTTCAAACTGAATTTCTTGCCGTCCCTTGTCGCTCATGCCAATTGCCAGAGTAATGGCGATGTCAACTCGCGAAAACCTTGTAGCACAAGCTGTCAGCTTTTCTCAGGAAGGCAGCCCGTTCCCCTACGCAATCAATCGAGTCAATCCTCGTTGAAGCGCGCGTTGATTAATTCCTCGAGCTCCTCCATAGCCTGGTCGGCATCCGGTCCTTCGCAGCGAATGCGCAGCTTCGATCCTTGGCCGGCCGCCAGCATCATCAAGCCCATAATGCTTTTGCCATTGACCTCTTCGCCTTCCTTCGACACCCAAATTTCCGAACGATAACGGCTCGCGATGCGCACAAACATCGCCGCTGGACGCGCATGGAGACCGAGTCGATTCACGATCGCAATTTCCTTCTCGATCTTCTCGCCGGGCGCTGCGCGGCTTGCTCTTCGATACAACAAGCCCATTACGTCACTCCTTCTGCTCCATCAAACTGATCAGTTTAGTGTTGAAGTCGACGGCAGTGTTCTGACCGAGGCCCTTCAACTTTTGATCCATCGCCGCGACTTCGATCAGACGCGCCATGTCGCGACCTGGCCGCACCGGAATCGTCACATGCGGCACCTGAAGCCCAAGAATTTCGTAAAATTCCCGATCAAGTCCGATCCGATCTACCGCCTCGACATCCTGCCAGTCCTTGAGTGTCACGACAAGGTCGAGCCGCTTCTCGATTCGAATACTGCCGATGCCGAAAACAGAAGCCACGTTAATGATGCCGATCCCGCGAACTTCGATGTGATTGCGAGTGAGCTCCGGCGCCGTCGCCATGAGCTCGCGCCCTTCGAACGAAGTGATCCGGGTGACGTCATCAGCCACGAGGCTGTAGCCACGCTCAATCAACCCGAGCACGCATTCACTTTTGCCGATGCCACTCGCGCCGCGAATCAAAACGCCCACTCCCAAAATGTCCACCATGCTGCCGAACTCCGTTACCGTTGGCGAAAAGTCGACTTCGAGAGCAATGGTCGCCGCGTTAATGAACTTCATCGTGATCATCGGCGTACGGAACACCGCGATTTTTTCTTCGGCTGCAACGGCGAGCACTGAAGGATCGAGATGGAATCCGCGCGAGACAACGAGGCACGGAATCTTACGCGCGCACAAGGCGCGAAACCGCCGCACGCGCGCTCTTGAGGCCAGGCTTTTCAAATACGAGTGCTCAGCCGCTCCAAGCACCTGCACCCGTTTTTCCGCGAAATAAGTGTAGAAGCCCGAGAGTGCCAGACCGGGACGGTTGATCGTGGGCTCGCGAATTTTCCGATGAAAACCCACGCGTGGACCGTCCAGTTTCATCTGGAGCTTCTCCGCGTGCGAAGTGTAAAAGCTCTCGACCGTGACAACCGGGACGCTTTTCTGCTGATCGCTTGTCGATGTTATTGTCTGGGTCCCGCTTTGCTCCGCCATTAGGGATTAACTTCTAACGTCAATAACGCGCAATTTCCAATCTGCATCGCGCGTTAGTGCAAAGTCAACGCGCTGTGCCTCGGTTTCGCGAATCCGAAGCGGCATAGCAATGGCAGACCGAGCCCGCGCGGAAATTCATGTGCTGCCAATCGCAGATTCCTGATCAGTAGTTCCCCCATTCGCGCAATATGCGAAGATCGTGTTGAACGGCCCATGTATCGGCTGAACTGGAAGCTGGCGCATTCTCAAATTGCGCGCGATGCATGTCGGCGGACGCAGCAAACGCATTGCGCAGTGCGTTGATGCTCTGCTCCATCCAGCTACGGAGGCGATTTGCGTAGAGGCTTAGAAATTCCAACAAAGCGCGATCGCATTCGTTTTCAAGCTTCCGCCGCACATGAGACGCGAGCATTCCTTTACCAAACAATGAAACCACGGCCGGCTTTTCGATCACAACCTTTTTAGAAATTTCGCTGACGTCCAGCATCGGCATCCCGGCTGGCTTGGGCAACTCATCGGAAACTGCCCCATCGGCAATCGATGCGGCGATGTGCATTGCCTCCGCAAGAGTGTCGCGCATTTGTTCGATTGAACGCAGGGTGGCGCCCACAGGTTCCGCGATCATCCAAGTAAGGGTTTCCGCGAAAATTGACGCAACGTCCACATCGTTAGACTCAACCAGCGCCGCAGCAATTTTTTGCGCAGCCACATCAATAATCGCGGGCTGCATCTTGGTAATTTTCCGTGTGAGAAAAAAGGCTCCGCCTTGTGCGCGTTCCAAAATGCGGTCGCCACTGCGCAACGCTTCGCTGGCCTCATTGGGCGGTGTGATGTTGTCGATCGAAACGCCTTCTGACTCAGCGTGCAATCTGCGCTCCAAACCACCAGTGACGGCCTCGCGCAAAGCGCCAATCTTGCGCTTCTGCGACGCGATGGCGAACTCGTGATGTTGTGCCAGGAATGGACGTAGCTCGCTTTCAAACCAGTGATCACATAGCGCGGCATCCGCGCCGAAGACACTGACGGCATGGACCGGTGCTTCCACCCGAAGCTGATTGCGGAGATTTGTCTTTACGTATTCGATGACGCGCTCCCGGTCGGCGCCGCTAAACAGATCGGCCTTGCTAATGAGAATCATGGCGCTCGCGCCGGCTTGATAGAGCGCTTGCGCGACGACGAGATCGTCCTGCGTGAGACCGGCGCTAGCATCGATCAACACGATCCCAAGATCGCACCGCGGCAGGTATGCAATCGTTTCTTCGGCACCGGCAACGGCAAGCGAGCCAAGCCCCGGCGTATCGACAAAGATCACGCCCTCCCGCAACCGATCGGAAGGTAATTTCACGAAAATCCGGGTAACGTGTTTCTTGTTACCCGGATTTTTTTGTTCCGTCGCAAATTCGGCCAGCTCTGACAACGGGATGATTTGCGGCTGCGCTTCTGCGAATTCGATTCCTGCTTCGGCGACCGGGCCGTGGCTGATCCGGGTTGGGATCGCGGTAACGGGCGTGACACCGATTGGAAGCACGTCTGTTTGCAAAATGTAATTCAGTAACGACGACTTGCCGGAGCTGACCCTGCCGAAAATGCCGACCTCGAAGGCTGCCGATTCCATTCGATCGAGGAGCATGCTCAACGTGCCGCGAAATTCTACGAGACCGTGCGCGGTGATGATTCTCTCGATTTCGCTGAGCAAACGAATCTCGTCGCCGGTTTTGCCTAATTGCTGGAGCCGCTGTTGCAGGTCGCCACCGGCGCACTTGCCCAAGTAAGTTCGCAGCTTGGCCACCAATCCATACAGCTCCGCGCGGATACCATCTAATCTATCGGCAGCCTCAGGAGCAAGAGGTCCGTAGGCGCGCATTCGTTCCGGCGTGAGTTCGTTGAGCGAGATCGAACAGTACATCAAATTGATTGCGGCGGCCCAGACCGCGCCGGAGTGCGGTTCCGAAGGCGGAATGTTCAGCTCTTCCATCAAGCGCCGCATAGCTTCACGGATTCGGAGGATATAATCGTGCGTCACCTTCCGCTGAACCGGCGTGGTATCGTCCGAATGCATCCGGAATGGCGAGGGCGAACCGGCGTCGGCCATGGTGTGCTCAGCCTCCGAAAGCAGCTTGTCGATGTACTGAAAAGCGGTACGCACATGCCGCTGATGATGTTCGCTGAAACCATGCGCTTCTGTTTGGTCATTCATTTTTCATATCGCCGTTGTCTCCCACGTCCTCGACGCTTAACACCCGCATGCGCTTGCGATAGAGACGCCCCCACGCGTGCATCGCCTCGACTGTTGGCTGGAAAAACTTTTGCGCAATCAACGTCGGCACGAACGCGCTCAGGATCACGACACTGACCAGAATTGTGTATTGCCGCTGATCGATGATTTTGTTCTGCAGCCCGAACAACGCCGAGATCGTTCCGAAGGTCAGCCCCGTTGCCATCAGAAGCGTTGTGTAACTCGCTTCGCGTTTTCCCATGTAGTGCATGCGCGCAAGCGGGAACACGCCGACAAGCTTCGTGATCATCTTCAAAAGCAAGAGAGCCCCGATTATTCCGAGCCCGGCCCAGAGCAGCGGCAATGAAACGTAAAGACCTGCTTTGATGAAATAGAATGGCGTAAAGATCGCGAACGCGATGCTACGCATTCGGTTTACGAGCGTTTTATCGCGCAGAAAAACGCCGGCCACAACAAGACCTACGAGATATGCCGGTAAGACAGCCTCGCTTTTCGCTGTTGTGGCCAGGCCGCCCAGGAAAAACAGGATAAGAAAGATGAATTTAACCTCAGGCTCACTGATGCGAGTGGCTCCCAACCTCTCGATAATGGACTGCGTCCACCTCGGCATAAACCACAGCACCACGCACATCACGACCATGAATACGACGAGCCACATGTTGAAGGTTGCGAACAGAACCCCCAGGGCGACAACTGTGCCGAAGTCGGTAATGAAACACGCCGCCAGAATAGTTTTACCCATAGCCGTCTCGCTATAACCGCCCTCGATCATCACCGCATAAACAACGGCGACCGACGTGGTCGAAAGCGCGATGCCGGCAATCTGCGCCTGAGGCAATGGCCAGCCGAGGACGAACTGCGCGAACAGCCAGACAATCACGAATGGCACGCCGAAAGAAAGAATGCCGATCAATCCGCTTGCGCGCAGATTTGCTTTCAACGACCGGGGGTCGATTTCTGCGCCCGCGAGAAACGTCAGCACGCTGCTGCCGAGCAGCGCGAGAAAATTGATCCAATCGGTCGTCGCGTGAATCCCAAGAAGATTTCCCGCGATCACGCCAACGAGGATTTCAACCAGAGCGACAGATATACCTGCCCAAATCGAAATGAGGCTCGCTGAAAGCGCGAGCGCCATCCAAATCGCAGCAACGAACCAAACGTTTTGCGTCACAGACTCCTCCACTGCCTTTCGGCGTTGGCAGGAGTCATTAGCTCACGCGGTTTTCCTTTTCAGGAAGGCAAACTCCATTACCTTGCATACACTTTACCGGCGCCTTGCTTCGGAGCAACCAACCGATTGGATGTAATGCGACCGCTTTGCAACCCATGCTGCGACGGCCGGCAATTACATCTTGAAGCGTTCGCCCAGGTAAAGCTGACGGCTGATAGGATCGTTGATAAGAAAATCTTTTGTACCCTCACTCTCGACGCGGCCATCGTAAATCAAATAGGCGCGATCCACGATCGATAGGGTCTCGCGTACATTGTGGTCTGTAATCATAATGGCCAGCCCTGATTTGCGCAGGTTCACGATGATCTGTTGTACATCGTAGACGGCGATGGGATCGACGCCGCTGAATGGTTCGTCGAGCATCAACAGCTTCGGTTTTGTCACCAGCGAACGCGCAATGGTCAAGCGACGTTTTTCACCGCCACTCAAGGTGAGTGCGACATTTTTCGCGATCCGCTCAATGCCGAACTGGTGCAGCAGTTTATCGCAACGATTCCGCCGCTCGGTTTTACTCAGCGGAAGCGTTTCCAAAATTGCCATGATGTTTTGCTCCACGGTCATCTTCCGAAAGATCGATTCCTCCTGCGGTAGATAACCCATGCCGAGCCGCGCGCGTTTGTACATGGGATAGTTGGTGACATCAGTCTCAGAAAAAATCACACGCCCGCTGTTTGGCCTGACGAGGCCGACAATCATGTAAAAGCTGGTCGTTTTACCTGCGCCGTTCGGGCCGAGTAGTCCCACAATTTCGCTGGCGCCAACATGCATGTTGATCCCGTCCACCACCGCCCGGCCACCGTAAATCTTCACGAGTTGGTCGGTGGTCAGGACGGTTTCCCTCTTTGCCGCGGGCGGCGCAGCAATTTTAGTGGTGGAGAGAGGCGCAGTTTGGCTGATCATGGTTTCGGCAAAGGCGGGGCCGGCGAGATCTGAGGAGGCTTTGCCGGCTTCGTTTCGCCCTTTGTTTCTTCTTTCGGCTCCTGGCGAATCTCAGTGCGGCTCGGTCCGTGCGTCCTTAGTTGGCTGTTCTGGTTAATAATCATCACTGTGTCCGCACTGGTCGCCACGTGCATGTTTAATCCTTCCTGCACACGCGGCGTTCCTGTCAATTCAACATCTCCCGTGGCAGCTGTGTAGACAGCTTTATCGGCTCGACCGACTGCGCGCGTTGGTGGTCCGCCGTTCGGATCAGGGCGGTCGCGGACCAGTCCAACGTTTCCCTCTGCGATAGCTTTCTCGAGGCCCTGGTTTTGTCCCTTCGTAATGAACACTGTCAGTCTGTCAGATTGAAGATTGAAGCGCGGATCGGTTACCTTCACGCGGCCGCTAAAGATGCCCTTGTTCTTGGTTGAATCAAAGAACGCCTCATCGGCATAGATTTCCGTCGTGGTCGGCTCATTGGACTGGAGCGTGTTGCTTGCGCCAAACAATTTGTTCGTAGAGGAGTCTCCTTTTGCCTCTGCTTTCTCCGCTTTCTTCACCGGTGCAGCAGAACTCGATGGGGAAGCGGCGATCTGCCCCTGCAAAAGCGCAGCCGGCGCGCAGCTGATAAACAGGATCAATGCCGCCAATTTTTTCATTCGTCCGTGTTTGTTTTCCCTGTCAGATGTGATTGCTCAGTGATCACCATTTTCACATTGCCGATCAATCGTCCGGTCCTCGTATTCGTGTCGAACTGTACTGAATCACCTACGATATTGAAATCCGCGCGCTGAATCGTTGAGCGCTCCTGAGAGCTTAGGATGCGGGTTTTCAAGTCAAGCACCGACGTGTGCATGTCGATTTGCAGATCGGGCTGACTTTCCGGGGTGTACGTCGTTATCTTAAGATGTTGAAAGCCAACGTGCTCTTGGTCAATCCGTCGCGCAGTCCCTGCTTCAAACCTTCCCCGCAAATGGCCTTCGCCATCGAAATCCGGCAACACAAGGCCTTTGGCTTCGTGGCCGATGGGTAACGGAATATTGGTCAAGCTCTGCTCGCCGGGAGAAACACCAGACGTTACTGTGGTGCGAGCTTGTTTCTTTTTGCTGCCTTTTGACTGGGCAAACAAATGATTTGCCGATGTCGCAATCGACAACAAGACCGCTAATACAAAAACGAACCAGCTCCAGTTTGCGATGCGGTTGCTACGAGACAGCAGCATGAATAGCCTTTAACATGCGCAAATGCTTCGGCAAATCCCGTAGCGGAATCTGGTTCGGCCCATCCGACAAAGCGCGCCCCGGATTTTCGTGGACCTCCATAAAGATGCCATCGCATCCCACGCTCATCGCCGCCCGCGCCAGCGCCGGCGCGAGAACGCTATCACCCGAAGTGGAGTCCCCTAGGCCCCCAGGCCGCTGAACAGAATGGGTCGCATCAAAGACTACCCGGTATCCTGCCTCACGAATCCAATAGAGCGATCGCATATCGGCCACGAGATTGTTATAGCCGAACGTGGTGCCGCGTTCCGTGAAACAGAATTTTGGGTTACCGAAGGCGATTAGCTTGTCGGCAATATTTCGAACATCCCATGGCGCGAGGAACTGGCCTTTTTTAACGTTAATCGCGCGACCCGTTTCCGCGGCGGCGCGCAGTAAATCAGTTTGCCGACAGAGAAACGCTGGGATTTGCAACATGTCGATCTTTTCGCCGGCAATGTCGGCTTCCACTGGCAAATGAACATCCGTTGTGACCGGAATCTTCAACTCGCGACCGATGGTCGAAAGAATCTCGCAGCCTTCGCGTGCGCTGAGTCCGCGGAAGGAACGCAGCGAAGTCCGGTTCGCCTTGTCATATGAGGCTTTGAAAATAAAATTGACGTCTTCGGCTCGGCAGATTTTGGCGATTTTCTTTGCCATGCGCCACACGAACTTTTCCGACTCGATCACGCATGGGCCGAGAATGAACGCCGGGCGTTTCCCGCCGATCGTGACCTTGCCGACGCGCAATGGCTTTGTTTTCACAATGAAAGATTGTAACGGCGGTCTGTGCCTGTCGCATTATTTTTGCGACAACTCTTTCTTGCTCACAAGGTCGACGATCGCAAACGGCGCATACAACCCCAGGAAAAAGAGTAACGCGACCCCGTGCATTTCCAGAAGGTAGAGCGGGCGTGAATCGGAGAGAAAATTTAAAATGGAAAACGCTTCCGGTTTATGGAGCAGAAATCCGTAGTTAAAACCCGTTAGCTGGTCGGCAATGAGGGTGACCACAAAATAAAACTCCGACCACAGAAACACGCGCACGATCGACATGGGATATGGCCGGTATCGGCGGATCAACATTAGGAAGACTACGCCGATAATAATACCGGAATGCGAAGTAAAAAAGCTGATGAACCGCAAATCTGGAAAACCAAAACGCAAATTGGGCGTGAGCACCGCCTGGAGCGTGCCGCCAATCCCCCAGAAATATGCCACTTCGAACCAGCGCTGATTTCCGGTCCACATTGCAATGATTACCACAGCCATGCCCCAGTCACACAGTTGCAAAGGCAGCATTTGCCGCCACGTCACCATGCCATAGCTGCGAACGAAAATTAGGTAGGCGATATAGTTGACGATTAGTACGGTTGAGAGAACAGCGATAATGGCGCGTTCGATGCGCGACGATTTTGTGTAACGCACGATGGCAGCAAGCACAAACGGCAAGACGATTGTAAGAAAAATGACCGTGAGATGCGGCAAGCCATATGGTTGAAACGGGTGCTCCATTGCAGTGTCGACAATGGTAGGGACATCGCGCTGCGATGTCCATGGATGGCCCGGGAGCGCCGTCGCTACCTAATTACCCAAAGATTACAGGGAATAACATCGGTGATCCAGGCGATATTACTCGGCAGTCGCTGGATCGCATCGCGGTTCTTTGACATCGACACCACCAGCAAGTCTGCTTTTACCGATTGAACAAAATCCGAAGCAGCTAAGCCAGTATTGCCGCGGATACAGCGCGCCTCGATTGGAACCTCGGTCGCGCCAGCTGACAAAACGAATTTCTCCAGCGCGTCTTCTTCCTCGTCCTTCGTTTTAGGTTTTTCACCCTCCCCGGCATCCGCACGAATCGACGCGCGCGCCTGGTCAAACGCCGTGATAATTCGAATAACATAAAGCCGCTCACAGGATTCCGCTAAGGCGAGGGCCAATGTTGTTTTCAATGCGCGCAATCCGTGCTCGGGATAATCTGCAACAAAAACAATTCGGCGCAGCGGTTTTGGCTTCACTTCGGGCTTGGTAAAGAGCATGACCGAACCGCTGGCTTCTCGCACAAGGCGTCGCGCGACATTGCCAAGAAATGGATGCAATACTACCTCCTTTTCGAGCGCGCCGGCGACGACCATATCGATCTTCTGCTCGGCGAGTACGCGGAGAATAGCTTCGGCTGGGTCGCCTTTTTCGTAATGAATCGGTGAATCAAACGGAAGCTGTAGCTGCGCAAGCGCATCTCTAAACTTCTTGGCCGTTTCCTCATTGCGTTCGCCTACATAAATCAGATGAAACTCAGATGAAAACCTGTCCCGAATTCGCTTCGCTTCGGCAATTACCTGTTTAAACCGCGGAGAAAACGTGCTCGCCACAGCAATCGTGCGATAACGCGATGGATTGATCATGAGAGGCGCAGACCAATCTCCGGCTTTCACGCCATTCGGCAACCGCAGAAAAGTTTGATGTTTGACGTTTGATGTTTGATTTTCCGGTTGCAATCCCGCTTATGAGGCGCGCAATCTATCCAGGCAGTTTTGATCCGGTGACCAACGGTCACCTCGATGTTATCAAGCGTGCGCGAAAACTGTTCGATGAGGTCATTGTGGCGGTGGCGCATAATGACGAGAAACAACCGCTTTTCTCGCTGAAGGAACGTCTCGATCTACTTCGAGAAACCGCCGGCAAGATCGACAGTGTCCGCATCGCCGAGCTCAAGGGATTGCTTGTCGAATTCGCCAAGACGGAAAAGGCCGGCGCGGTCATCCGCGGTTTGCGCGCCGTTTCCGATTTCGAATTTGAATTTCAAATGGCGTTGATGAATCGAAAACTCGAAACTGGCGTGGAAACGATTTTCCTGATGCCGAAGGAGGAGTACACTTACCTCAGTTCCCGAATCGTGAAAGAAATCGCGAGCCTCGGCGGTCATGTCTCCAGTTTTGTTCCGGCTTGCGTAGCCAAGGCGCTCAACAGGAAATTTAATCGATGAAGGTTCATCTTAAGCAAATCCCAACCGAAGGTCTGCACCTCGAAGGGGACGAAGAATGCCCGATTCCCGAGCTGGAAACGGATGGAATTCGTTGTGTCGGACCGCTACATTACAATGTCGATCTCGGTGTTGCAGGTGGCGCGCTGTGGGCGAGCGGATCGCTGTCGCAGCCGATGGAGCTGCGTTGCGTATCGTGTCTGGAGAAATTCGTGCACGAAGTTCAGGTGCCGGCATTTGCGGTGCACACGGAGCTGCGCGGGCCGGAGACGATCGATCTTACGCCATTCATGCGCGAAGATGTTTTGCTGAATCTGCCGGCGCACCCGCATTGCGATCGCGATGCTGGCCGAATCTGTAAGCCGAAACAAATCGAAACTGCCGAGCAAGGTGCGAATCGCGAATCGGATTGGAGTGCGCTGGATAAACTGAAGTTGAAAGGTTAAACGCTTAAAAGGTTACGAGGATTACAGACGTTTAAAACGGGAGACGATCTCCCTTTATGACCTTGTAACTGTTCTAACAAATCACTTCTCGTCGGCGTTTGTATTTTCCCGATGATGTGCTTCCGTGAAGGCCGGCCATGGGGGTCCCGAAACGCAAAACATCGAAAATGCGGTTGCGCATGCGCAGAGCGGCGAACCGCTGGCATGCCCCGCACCTAAACAAATGCTCGCAATGTGGCAGCACTGTTGCCTCTCACATTGCGTGCCCATCGTGCGGTTACTACCGCGGGCGACAGATGTTGACGCTCGAAGGCAAGTAAATCGTATCGGCGACCTGTGTCAGCCGGCGATCATAAGACCCAGGCGCTCGTCGCGGCGTGCGCCTCTACATTTTTCGCTTTGCAATCAGCCGCTCTAGTTTGCAAAATTTCGCACCGATGAAGATCGCCCTGGATGCGATGGGCGGTGACTTTGGCCCGCCTAACCTCGTCGCTGGCGCCGTCATGGCGCTGCGTGAGTACCGGCACATCAATAAACTTTTTCTCGTCGGCGACTCGGCACAGATCGAAGCAGAACTCAAGAAGCACGGCTGCAACGATGACCGGATCGAGATCACCCACGCGACGCAGGTAGTGGATATGAGCGACCGTGCATGGTCGGCGGTCAGGCGAAAGAAGGATTCATCAGTAAGCCGCGCAGTCGATCTCGTGAAGCGCGGCCAGGCAGATGCAATCGTGACTGCGGGTCACACCGGCGCGGCGGTCGCAGCGAGCACGATTAAGCTTCGCACATTGCCAGGAATCGATCGCCCCGGTATCGCAGCGGTGCTTCCGACCGAAACGAATGTCTTCGTTTTAATCGACGCAGGCGCTAACATCGATGCGCGCCCAGAACATCTTCTTCAATACGCGTTCATGGGCTCGGTCTACTCACGTCATGTTCTTCATTACAAGAATCCGACCGTTGGTTTGGTCTCACTCGGCGACGAGGATGTTAAGGGCACCGAGTTGACCAAGGAAGTGTTCAAGATGTTGAAACCAAGTTCGCTTAATTTCGTCGGCAACATAGAAGGCCGTCATCTCTTTGAAGATCCGGTTGAAGTTGTCGTCTGCGACGGGTTCGTCGGCAACGTGATCTTGAAAACGTGTGAATCGATCGCCGTGGCGATGTTTCAATGGCTCAAGCACGAGCTCATGCGTACGGCGATGCGAAAAGCCGGCGGCTTTCTCGCGAGGAATGCCATTGGAACCATTAAGGACAAGACGAATTACGAAGAGTACGGCGGCAGTCCGCTTCTCGGCGTGAATGGCATCTGCATTATTGCACATGGAGCAAGCACTCCGTTGGCTACCAAAAATGCGTTGCGGGTGGCGGCAGAGTCGATTGAACAGCAGGTGAACCCGCATATCGTCGAGGAGATTCGCCGTTACAATGAAACGACAGCCTCGCTCGAGCCCGCGCTCCGCTAAACCGCTCCGCACAGTCTCAATCATCGGCACGGGCAGTTATGTACCGGAAAAAGTTCTGACCAACGCAGATCTCTCGCGCATGGTCGATACCAGCGACGATTGGATCACTACTCGCACAGGCATTAAGGAACGCCGCATTGCCGCGAAAGATGAGACCACCAGCGAAATGGCCGCCAAAGCAGCGCTGAGAGCGATCGAACAAGCAAAGATTTCGGCGAAAGAAATCAATCTCATTCTGGTCGCAACGGCCACTCCCGATATGCTATTTCCCGCAACGGCCTGTTTCGTTCAAAAGAAAATCGGTGCGACCAATGCCGCTTGCCTCGACATTTCCGCAGCCTGTGCAGGCTTTCTCTTTGGACTAGAGATCGCACAGCAATTCATTACCTCACACACGCACGACACCGTTCTGGTAATCGGTGCCGAGAAATTGACATCGATTACTAACTGGACCGATCGCAATACTTGCGTGCTTTTCGGTGACGGTGCTGGCGCCGCAGTTTTGCGCCACCGCGGCAGCGCTCACGGCGTAATTAGCACTCACATTGGCACCGACGGTCATTATACCGACATCTTATTTATGCCGGGCGGCGGTTCGCGTTGCCCGATCACGCGTGAAAACGTCGATCTCAATTTGAACACCATCCACATGATCGGCAAAGAAGTGTACAAGCAAGCGGTAACCGCCATGATTCGGGCATCGAAGAAAGCACTCGAACAAGCTGGCTTGTCCATCCACGACATCGCGTGCGTTATTCCGCATCAAGCTAACTTGCGCATCATCGAAGCGATTGCCGATCGCATCGGCATTCCGCTCGAAAAATTCTACGTAAACCTGGATCGTTATGGAAACACATCCGCTGCCGCCGTGGCCATCGCGCTCGACGAAGCCAATCGCAGCGGACGGATCAAGCCGGGCGATTACATTCTGATGGTTGTGTTCGGTGCTGGTCTCACCTGGGCAGGCACAGTGCTCGAATGGTAGCAAAGAAGTTGAGAGTCTTTAGTTGAGCGTTGAGAAAAGAAAGCCATCGTCCATGAACTCTCGACACTCAACGCTCATCTCTAAACTCTCGATTCTGTCTGGAATGACAACATGCTGATTGAAACACACGCGCATCTCGATTATCTCGATTTCGCTAACGATTTCGATGATGTGCTTCGTCGCGCGAATGAGGCCGGTGTCACGCGCATCATCACGATCGGCACCTCAATCGAGAGCAGCCGGCGCGCGGTGGATCTTGCCGAGAGATATTCGAACATTTACGCGGTAATTGGCGTCCACCCAATGTATGCCGAAAAAGCCCAGGACGACGTCATGACGCCGTTGCGCGAGCTGGCGAACAGCCCGCGCGTGGTCGCGATTGGCGAGACAGGTCTGGATTATCATCATTTGCCGAGTGTCCAAGCTGCAAAAGAGAAGAACGTGCAGGTTTTCGCTCGCGCGCTGCAGGGTGAGGTCGAAGAGGAGATCGAAGCAAACATACAAGACGGCGCCTATAAATCGCGGCAGGCCAGTCTTTTTCAGCAACAACTCGATCTCGCCGCTGAGTTGCGCTTTAATGTCGTGATTCATCAACGCGACACGTGGGACGACACTCTCGAAATCATGAAGCCGTACACCGGAAAACTGCGCGGCGTCTTTCATTGCTTTGGCGGCACGCTCGAACAGGCGAACGAAGTTCTCGACCTCGATCATCTCGTTTCATTCACCGGCATCGTCACATTTAAGAACGGCGCGAACGTGCGCGAGGTCGCGGCCAAGGTTCCCGTTTGGAAGTTCATGGTCGAAACCGATTGTCCATATCTCGCACCCGTGCCGTTTCGCGGGAAACGGTGTGAGCCGGCGCACACGCGCATCGTAGCAGAGACGATCGCGGCCGCGCGCGGCGTGCCGTTGCAGGAAATCGCCGAGGCCACCACGGAAACGGCGGAAAACTTTTTTAGGTTCAATCGCTCATGACAATTCGCAACCCGATCGACATCCTCACTCGCGCCGCGTTTGTAGGGGCGATCGCGCTCATCATCTCCTCCTGTGCCGCGCCGGACGCGCAGCACCACATCGTCATCAGCACACGGGAAGAAAAATTAGCGCTTCTCAATCGAGGTAACCTGATCGCCGTTTATCCCGTCTCCACGTCCAAGTTCGGACTGGGCGATTGGCCGGGCAGCAGTTGCACTCCACTGGGCAAGCTGGAGATCGCGGAGAAAATTGGCGACAATGCCCCGCCTGGCGCGGTGTTCAAGGATCGACGTCGCACAGGCGAAATCGTCGCGCCGGATTCCCCCGGTCGCGATCCGATCGTTACCCGCATTATTTGGTTGCGCGGACGTGAGGCACAAAATGCGAACGCGTTTGCTCGGGACATCTATATTCACGGCACACCCGAGGAAAGGAACATTGGCCTGCCTGTGAGTTACGGATGCATCCGGATGCGCTCCAGCGATATCATAAGTTTATATGAAATCGTCGGGCCAGGCGCAGCAGTGACCATCATCGATGCCCCACTCGCTAACGTCATTCCCAGCCTCGTCTCGGCCAGCTCGATGGCCGAAACAAATCCGGCGCCGTTTGTGATTCGGTAGGGGCATCGCGCTGCGATGTCCGGACGGCGCGACGCGCCGTCCCTACCCTATGGCAATTTGCCGAGATGTTTTCTCGGAGTTCTGCGCGAAAGCAATTCCATGTCTGCGTCAACCATGATGCGGACAAGCTCGTGGAATCGTACCGTCGGTTCCCAATTGAGAATCTTTTTGGCTTTGGAAGCGTTACCGACCAAATGCTCAACTTCCGCTGGCCGCTCATAACGTGGGTCGTGTTTGACGAATTCTTTCCAATCAAGATCGACATGTGAAAAAGCCGCTTCGGCAAACTCGCGCACGGTGTGCGTTTCACCAGTAGCCAACACGAAATCGTCCCCTTCTCCAAGCTGAAGAATTCGCCACATGCCTTCGACGTACTCCGGTGCATATCCCCAATCGCGTTTCGCGTCCAAGTTACCGAGGAACAATTCCTTTTGCAGTCCGCGTTTGATCGCGGCGACGGCACGCGAGATCTTGCGAGTGACGAAAGTTTCCCCGCGGCGCGGGCTTTCGTGGTTGAACAAAATGCCATTGCTTGCGCAAAGGCCGTAGCTCTCGCGATAATTAACTGTCGCCCAAAATGAAAAAACTTTTGCCACGCCATACGGGCTGCGCGGCCAGAATGGCGTCTTCTCAGTCTGCGGCACTTGTTGCGCCTTGCCAAACATTTCGCTGCTCGACGCCTGGTAAAAACGCGAACGCAATCCGGCTTCGCGGATCGCTTCCAAAATGCGGATCGTGCCAACAGCGGTGACATCGGAAGTGTACTCGGGAATGTCGAAGCTCACCCGCACATGGCTTTGCGCGCCCAGATGGTAAATTTCATCCGGCTTCAATTCGTAAAGAAGCTTTACCAAATTCACGGAGTCGCTGAGATCTCCATAATGCAGAAACATTCGGACGCCGTTGATGTGGGGATCGGCGTAAAGATGATCGATACGTGCAGTGTTAAAGGTGCTCGCGCGACGAATGATCCCGTGCACTTCATAGCCTTTCTCAAGCAGTAGATCAGCGAGATAACTGCCATCCTGTCCTGTGATGCCGGTAATGAGCGACCTCTTCATCTCGATCTTGCGGTTTAGCTTATCGTTTCCGGCCTACCAAATGATTTAGCCCGCCGGCGGTGTCACCATCAATCGCGCGAGCACAGCACGCTGTGCCGCGATCAATTCAGCGATCCCTTTGCGTCCAAGCGCCAGCATTTCGTTCAGTTGTGATTGCGCAAAAGTCGCTTCCTCACCCGAGCCTTGCACTTCTACGAATTCGCCGTCTTCAGTGGCCACGAGATTAAAATCCACGGTGACGAGTTTGTCCTCTTCGTAATTGAGATCAACGATTGCCTGCCCATCGAGAACACCGGCACTTACTGCCGCGACCAATTTTCGAACCGGCGGCGCGTCGAGGTTCTTTTCCTTCGCAAGTTTTCGGCACGCTATTGCTACAGCCAGGCTCGCCCCGGTGATTGCTGCTGTACGTGTCCCGCCGTCGGCTTGCAAGACGTCGCAATCCACCCAGATCGTGCGTGGCCCAAGCTTTTCAAGGTCGACAACTGCGCGCAGCGATCGCCCAATCAAACGTTGAATTTCCATGCTGCGGCCATCGATTCGACCCTTTGCAATGTCGCGCGGTTTTCGGGTCTGGGTCGAGTACGGAAGCATCGAGTATTCGGAGGTCAGCCAGCCGCCGGTTACGCCTTGCTCTTTCATCCAGCGGGGCACGTTTTCCTCAATGGTCACGCCGCAGATCACACGCGTGTTGCCCACAGTAACAAGCACTGAGCCGTCGGCATATGGCGCAATGCCCAGATCGAACGCCACTGGGCGCAGTTGGTCGCCGGTTCGTCCGTCAATCCGATCCATCAACGCAAGGTAGATCGCCGACAAGCCCTCGTCATCGAGGAGTTTTGCCTCCTTCTAAAACTGGACTATAAAGACGATCGCGGTGACGAGCTTGACTCTCACCGGCAACGCGGTTTGTTGAGCGAACCTGATGAAGCCTTCCGCAAAAACCGATTCCCCCATTCCGCCGAGCAGCGATGATTCTGCCGATGTAGTGCGAGACTCGCGCACGAAGCATCCCAGAAAACAGGCGCGCCGAGACGGGAAGCTCGCATCAGCAGGCAAGAAGATTCGGCGCCCGAAGGAAAAGACCATCAATCGAAACTCGGGCATTAGAGAAACGGAGGAAGCGCGGGCGTTGCTGGAACGTCAACTGCACAGCCTTTACTGGTGGGTTTTCAATGCTTTTAAGATGAAAGGGTTTATTCGAGCAAAGGCGCTGGACGGGTTGCAGCGAGTCGGTCGGCCCGACAGCGCGACATACGCTGAGCGACACGGTTCCGGCGGGGTCCACATTCGACGAAAAAGCAAACGTCCTAACAAGTGACCGGTCCGCTTCGCAAACCGACGGAAGATATACACTCCGCCACACGCAAGCCTATGAAGACAACGCATTCGACAGAAGAAATACGGCATTTTCTCCAAACCTCCAAAGGCGCCGACCCCAGCTCAATTAAGTCCTTACAAGAAGGCCATAGCAACCAAGCGCTTTACTTTGAGAACCGTAGAGGCGACAAGCTGGTATTGCGCATTGCGCTCGGAGAAGATGATTTCTTGCATGACGAGTACGCGCATGAAAAGCTTCACGGTAGATTACCCGTTCCAAAAGTCTTGGAAATCGGTATGTTTGGCGGGGATTCGTTTTATTGCATAAGCGAGTATATTGATGGCGTACCGTCGGACACTATCAAGCAGGCTGAAATCGACAGCATGCAGCCAAAGATACTTAATGCGTATGCAGCTATTTTTACTATTGATATCAGCGGTAGCTCAGGTTACGGGCCGATTGATCTCAAAACTGATAACGGAGAATTTGGTTCTTGGCATGAGAAACTCGCATGCGAATTAAAACGATTCGATGCCGAAAGTGTTCGGTCGCATGCGACAAATATTGGGCTAGACCTGACACTAACAGATAAGTTTATCGCTCAGGCTACAGGGAATCTACCTTTTGCATCTGAACGGCGTCGCTTAGTACATGGCGACCTGGGCTTTGACAATATGCTTATATGTAATGGCGAAGTAGCGGCTTTCATTGACTGGGCTAAAATCAGTTATGGCGACTGGATGGAAGATTTTGCAAACTTCGACTTTTGGTGGCCTGGTCGTCATGGCGATAAACAGGCTTTTGCAAAACAGTACGGTTTAGATGCAGAGCACTTAGAAGAGCGAGAAGCACTATATTGGGCTATAACGGCGTTAGAAACGATACGCTTTGCTGATACCTTTAAGAAACAAGAGATTTCACAATGGTTGCACGATTATGTGGCAAGTAAGCTGAGCCATAGGACAAGATCTGCTGAGCGAAAAGAGCCCGCCGTCGCGCACTCACTTGTGGAAACAGCATGAAGAATGTTGCCGCCCGAAGCCGTCGTGATCGATCACTTTGAGAAGGTTATTGAGCTCTCGAAGAGCAAGTTCCCCGCGATCAATTACTGTTGTGTCGATTACTCAAGCGTTGATATGATACATCACCATGCCACTCATATACATCACGGGTGTTTCAGGTTCTGGTAAATCAGCGGTCCGCATCGAACTCATGAAACGCGGCTACAAAGCATTTGACACCGATGAGGATGGAATCGCCGCCTTTTATAATAATGAAACCGGAGGAATCGTTGATAAACCTAAAAACGCGCAAGACCGTAGCCCGGAGTGGTATGCGCGTCACACATGGAAAATGTCTCGAGAGGGCGTCGAACGTCTGGCGTTACAGGGCAAGGACAATCCAGTGTTCCTCTGCGGAGGCGCATCGAACGATGAAGAAGTCTGCGATCTGTTTTCGCGAATCGTTGCCTTAATTGTCGATAAAGAGACGCTTAAAAAAAGAATTACCACACGCACGACCAACCGCTTTGGAAAGCAACCCCATGAATACGCATCGATACTTGAGGAGCAAAAGAGAGCAGAAGCATACTATCAAAGGATGAACGCGATGCTGGTCGATGCCACGCAGGCGATTGAAGCAGTCGTGGATGAGATTGTTGAAAAAGTATTGAAGTAAGAATATCCGCTACGGCGGTTCCGGATTGATACGAGAAAGCGCTTCGACCAATCTCGCCGAGAACGCCCTGAATCAAGACGCATTCGCGCTGCGTCTGTTTTGAGGCAAAATTTGACCGTGCTTATTACCGCGGCATTACCGAAAGCAAACGTATTCGTGACACGGGCTACTTGCCTGCCTATAGTACGAGCGAATTCATCGTGATCATGGGAGAGAAAGAGCATCTCGCAGTGCCGGTGCAAGAACGTTGGGTGGAGGAAATTTCCGTCGAGGAACTCGCGCGTTACGGACCACTTGCCGAGTATATGCGAGCGTCGGCGAAAATTCCCGGTTGGCTACGAGGCGAAGAAGCTAAAGCAATGGCGTCACTGGTGTCATCGCTGCCCGATAATTGCGTGGTTGTGGAGATCGGTTCGTTTCTTGGATCTAGTTCCGTTCTGCTCGGGGCAGCCCTGAAGCTTCGTGGCTCAGGAAAACTGCATTGTGTCGATCCGTTCGACGGCTCTGGCGATGCATTTTCTGTTCCAATTTATAATAATATACTCGAGGGGAACGAGGGAAAACCGCTTCGGCAATGCTTCCACGAAAATATTCATGCCGCTGATCTGCAGAACTGGGTGGAGGTTCACCAAGGTAGCGCTGACGAGATCTCAAAGAGCTGGCGGCATCCGATTGATCTGTTGTTTCTGGACGGGGATCACTCCCCTCAAGGGGCGCGACTGGCTTACCAAAGCTGGTTTCCGATGCTAAAGGTCGGCGGCATCATCGCGATCCATAATTCTAATCCGCGGGAATACGCGAAGGATCATAACGGATCCAGACTACTTGCTCTGGAAGAGATTCATCCGCCAGTCTATACCGATATTCATCTCGTGGAGACAACCACTTTTGCTCGGAAGGCGGCTACCGGCGAATCTTTTCCGCACTAGGAGCGATCCTCTGCGATGTGCGACTCGGCGGTCATGCTCGGGGGCATTGGTCATCGCGCCAATGATCCTCGAGCTGGCTTGCGCCTGCCGCAAACCAAGAGGCTCGTGAAGAAAGTGCTTTGTCTGCCAACAGGCCCCGCAGTGACCTCCGCCGAAGCTAATACGATCTGCGACATGATTAAGTTGTTGTTGAGCACACGGAAGCCGTGAAAGAGCGATTCTCGGTAAAGCCTATTTTTTCCCATCCGTGAGAACCTCTTGACCGCACGGTTGCTGCGCACCTAACAGTTGGGGGCGCGATTCGCTTTAGTAACATGAAAGTTAGCGTTCTGGTAACAACCTACAATCACGAGAGATACATTGCACAGGCTCTCGATAGCGTCCTAATGCAAAAAACGGATTTCGATTACGAGATCAACATCGGGGAAGATTGCTCCATTGATCGAACACGCTCTATTGTCCTTGATTTTCAACGCCGAAATCCCGGGAAAATTCGTCTCTTGCTGCCGGCGGAAAACTTAGGGAACGGCGCCAGTCGAATCTTTGCTCGATCGTTTGAATTAGCGCAAGGCAAATACATCGCCATGCTAGACGGCGATGACTACTGGACTTCTCCTGTCAAACTGCAGAAGCAGGTGGATTTTCTAGATGCCCATCCTGAGTGCGCGCTCTGCTTTCATAACGCGCTAAGAATCTACGAAGACGGAAGCCATGTTCCCCTTCCCTACAACTTCGCAGATCAAAAGCAGATCTCGTCTCTTGAGGACCTTTGGCAATACAATTTTATCGCGACCTGTACGGCGATGTTTCGGAAAAATGCGGTTGGCGACCTTCCCGATTGGTATAGTAACCTCATGTTCGAGGACTGGCCTCTCTTCATTTTATGCGCTCAACATGGCAACATCGGGTACATTGATGAGTTTCTTGGAGTATATAGGATTCATGGCGGCGGATTGTGGTCGAGGCTTGACACGGTTCAAAAGTTGGAAGCGCGCATTGCGTTTTATGAAATGATGAATGCCAAGCTGGACTTTCGATTCAACCATATTGTTAAGCCCCTGGTGTCAGCTCGGCGAAAAGAGCTGGCCGCCGCACGCTCCATTGCCGAGATCGTACAAAGAACTTTGCCGCCGGCGGCTGTTGTGCTGGTAATGAGCATGGCCAACCAGGATCTACGGCAGTTCCAAGGGTACCAAGCCCGGGTCTTCCCGGATCGTTCCAGCAAACCAACGCAACGGCTTTTCGCGTCGGGCTCCGCTGGTTCGGCCGAGGCATCCTGGATCGCAGCAGGCGGGACCTACGAGTTCCGCTTGTACAGAGGCCCGGCGCAAGACGAGTTGCTCGCGTCGGTCACGGTCACGCAAAATGCAACCCGCCTTTGCTCGCCGCGTTCCGAACAGGAGCCGCGCAAAAGCGGACCTTTCATCAAGGCATCTCCTGACCCGGTACCATCTGGAACCGAGCTCGCGAAGACAACGCTCAGCTGGGACACGGGCGACGGCTCGCCAGGCGTCGTCTATGTTTTTGTCAATGATCGGCGAATACACTACCCTGCCGATACCACCGAGGCGATCGAGCAACTTGAGACCTTAAGGGCAAAGGGAGGCGAGTTCCTGCTGGTCCCGCGTGACGCATTCGAACTGCTCGAAGAGTACCCCGGGTTAAAAGAACACCTCGAGCAACATCACCAGCTTCTGGCATCTGAAGAAGACACATGCTTAATCTACGATCTGCGGGAGGCGCCGGACATGGTAAAAGGTTAACTCTTGGTTTCCTGTTAGTATTCGGGATAAATTCAAAACGTGCGACCCCCACAGCGGCGAAAGCCTCCACAGATCATGAGGTTCATTGCGAATAATGCTCAAGATCGACAACGGCAATAGGGAGAACACGGTGAACACCAAGGTCCCGCGGATCAGTGTTATTATTCCGACTTTTAACCGCGCGGAGATGCTCGGTGCTACTCTTGAAAGCTTGGCCGCGCAAACTTTGCCAACGGACCAGTACGAGGTTGTTGTCGTGGATGACGGTTCGCAGGACGCGACCCCGGAAATTTGCCGCAGCTTCGCCTCGCGGATGCCATTAAATTATCTCCACATCGAAAACTCAGGCATATCAGCCGCGAAGAACATCGGTATTCTGGCGGCCCGCGCCAGGATTTTGCTTTTTGCCGACGATGACGATATCGCCGATCACCGTCTCCTGGAGGAACATCTTAAAGCCCACGAGCAGCAGCCAAAGGAAAACGTAGCCGTCTTAGGATACACGACATGGGCGCCAACGCTTCCAGTCACGTATCTCATGCGTTACGTCACAGATCTCGGGCGCTTCCTTTTTGCTTACGGCGATCTCAAGGACGGGCAAATCCTCGATTTCACCTACTTTTGGGGTGGACGCTCTTCATGTAAGCGATCGTTTCTCGCTAAACACGGCGTCTTTAATCGCGAGTTCCGGACAATTATAGAGGACATGGAATTGGCATATCGGCTTTCGAAATTTGGATTCCACGTGGTGTTTCATCGCGCAGCAGTGAGCTACATGACAAGACCGCTTACATTTGAAGGATTTTGCGATCGCTGCGAGCGACAGGGCGAGGCTCTCTTTCTGTTTAGCCAATTGCACGATGACCCCGTCGCGCAGCAATTCTGTAAACTGGCCGATCCGTTTGTCGAAAATCAAGCTATTGGCGTGGATGCCGACGCCAGATGGCCCGCGGTCGCAGCCTTATTCCGGGAAAAGGTCGATCAGGTTAGCAGGGTTGAACGCTTCTTGGCGTGCGGCTTCGAGCCTGAAGCGATTTCTAAAGCCGCAGAGTCCAAACAAACGGCGCAAGCGGAGGCCTATCGGCTGCAGATGCACGAACTTTTCGCAAACTGTAGCGAACTGCAAGCAAAGCTCTCCGAGCAGGAAGCGGCGCACCAAAGAAGCGAAGCGGCACACCAAGGAGAACTTGCAAAGCTTAACGAAAATATGGCTGATCTGAGAAACCGTCTTGCGGAAATCAACGGCCTTCTCCACAGCAAAAGCATAAGTCTGGCGGAACAGGAGCAGCGCGGAGTGGAGCTGACAGATCGGCTGCGCAAACAGCTTTGGAGTGTTAGGAAGCTCTCGCGCCTGCTCGATGATGCTGAAAAGGCCGCAGCGCGTCTGCGTTCTTCACGTCGCTGGAAATTGGCAAATCCGAAGACCGCAATTGAAGCAAAATTATTTCCTGGCAAAGTCTCGATGGGTTATGGCCATCTCGAAAAGATCGTGGCCGCCTATTCGGAATGGCGAGCTTCCCATCCTGAAATCGCGAAAATTGAAGAGCAAATCAGCGCGCTTCAATTCCCGACCGTACCAAAATGGCCGTGCGTCGATTCGGGAAAAAATACTCAAAGCTCCGAGGCTGTTGGACCTCCCGTTCCATCGCTGCCTGTTGAATCGATGCATTTTCCCACGCACGAAGATGTCGAGGTTTCGATCATCATTCCGGTGTTCAATCAGTTTCAATACACTCACGCCTGTCTTGGTTCGCTACAAGCTGCCGAGGAACGGTCGACCTTCGAAGTAATCGTTGTTGACGACTGCTCCACGGATGAGACGGCCGAGCTTGTCCCGCGGATGGACGGCGTTGTTTATGTGCGCAACGAGACGAACTCCGGTTTCATCGCTTCCTGTAACCGCGGTGCGGAAAAGGCACGCGGCAAACATCTCCTTTTTTTGAACAATGACACGATTGTTAAGGAAGGCTGGCTGACCGCGTTGGTGGATACCTTCGCCGAGGAACCGCGAGCAGGCATCGTCGGGTCGAAGCTCGTTTACCCGGATGGTCGTTTACAGGAAGCAGGCGGGATTATATGGCGAGATGGCTCGGGATGGAACTACGGCAAGTTCGATGATCCAGAAAAACCCGAATACAATTATCTTCGGGAAGTTGATTACTGCTCGGCAGCAGCGCTTATGATCCCCAGATCGCTCTTCCAGAGGGTCGAAGGCTTTGATCCAAGATATGCGCCCGCCTATTATGAAGATACTGACTTATCGTTCAAGGTTCGCCGGGCCGGTCACAAGGTATTATATCAGCCGCTCAGTGAGGTAATCCACTACGAAGGTGTAACCGGCGGCGTTGATCTCTCGACAGGAACAAAAAAACATCAAGAAATCAATTGCGCAACGTTTGCCGAAACGTGGGCCGTTGAGCTGATGACAAAACCAGCAACTGGCGATTTGACCTTCCTAAACCAGACGCCACCTGGTGGAAAAAACATTCTCGTGATCGATCATCATGTCCCGATGCCGGACCGGGATTCAGGATCGCTGCGGATGTTCCAAATCCTCAAACTCCTCCACCAACTTGGCCATCGCGTGACTTTCATTCCAGATAATCTGGCCGACATTCCTCTGTATACCCGCAAGCTCCAGAAACGCGGGATCGAAGTTATTTATCACCCCTACGTTAAAAAAGTGCGCGACTATCTCATCGCAAATGGCTCGAAGTTCGATGCTGTGGTACTGAGCCGGTGCGATTTTGCCCGCAAGCATATTGCTGATGTTCGGTTGCATGCGCCGCAAAGCCGCATCATCTTTGATACGGTCGATTTGCATTTTGTCCGGGAGAGCCGCGGCGCGGAACTAACCGATAACCTGGAGCTTCGGCAAAAAGCGCAGGAGAAGCAGCGGCTTGAATATGATCTAATTGATCAAGCCGACGAGACGTGGGTCGTCAGCAGCGTCGAGCATCAAATACTCAAAGAAAGATGGCCGGCCAAATCAATCGAGATCGTCTCTAACATTGTTGATGTTCGGGGATCTGCCACGCCTTTCTCGCTACGCCGCGATTTTCTCTTTATCGGCGGTTTTCAGCATCCCCCGAATACTGATGCAGTGCTCTATTTCACGGAAGCAATTTATCCATTGGTGAACGAGCATCTGAGCGACGCGAAGTTTTACATCATCGGCGAGAAACCGCCGCCTGAGGTAGTTGCGCTGGCGACGGAGAACGTCATCGTCACGGGATTGCAGACCGATGTCCGGCCCTTTTTCGATAGCGTTAAATTATCCGTCGCGCCGTTGCGCTTTGGCGCGGGTGTGAAAGGCAAAATCAACCAGAGTATGGCCTATGGCGTACCGGTTATTGCAACCTCGCTGGCCGTCGAGGGAATGATGCTTACTGACCATGAAGATATTCTCGTCGCCGACGAGCCGGAAGATTTTGCCCGCGCCTTGCTCGAACTTTATGAATCGGAGGAGCTTTGGAACCGACTCTCCGAAAATGGCATCGAGAGAACACGGTCGCTATATTCCACCGACGCGGCACGCGAAAAACTACAGGCCTTGTTCAGTGATCAACACTTAAAGAGCTTGGACACACCCTTTGAACGACGAGGTCTTGTGGTCGGAAGCAAAGCGTAAGGCCGCTATCATGCCGCGATCCACCGATCTCTCGCCGACGGTTATGCGCGACCTCGCGGCGGAAGTAATGCGCTGAAACATCGACGTAACGGACCTTTCGCAATTTATCGCAATAGTCATGCCTCGTCGTCTGCACAGCGGGAAATTGCACGAGAATTTTTCCGGTCCGCACTTCTAGCAACCCATCCCTGACGCTAATCTGTATCGAGTCGTTTCCGCGGGACTTTTTTATCGATGACTTCTGGATTTATGTCGGCGGAGCGTAAAGGCATGTGATGAGCAAACCAGACGCAAATGGCCTGAGCTGGTCAGGGATTGCCCTCCTCTTTCTGGTGAATTTAATCGCCGCAAGTTTTTTGTATTCGCCGGGCACCACCGACGTCCAACACTGGCAAACCTGGATCAATAGCATCTCAAAGTACGGGCTGATCGGCGCCTACGCACATAGTGGCGACCAATACCCTCCGCTCGCGTTCGTAATACTTTCGCCAATCTCTCGATGCGCTCACGCGCTTGGAACTACCGAGTTCATCGTCCTGAAATGCTCGCTTCTGCTATTCCTACTTGCCACTTCGGCTTGTTTTTACTGGTTCACGCGCAACCTCATTCTCACCGCTGCTTTCGAGTTTACCCTAATTCTAAACAGCGTCGCGCTCGGCTATATAGACATCTATTTCGCGCCGTTTCTGATCGCCGGACTCTTCCAACTGCGGCGTGGAAATCTGAACCGTGGAGTTCTTTTGTTTACCATCAGCTGCTTCATCAAATGGCAGCCGGTGATCATCGCTCCATTCATTTGCTCCTACGTGCTTAGTCTAGCGCAAGGTGGTCCTGATACTCATTGCAAACCCCAGATGCGAATCCTGCCGTTCGCCCTTGCGACAGTTGCCGTTGCACTCCCGATCATGACCGTTTTCGGTGCGGCGGTGATTCATTCCCTAGGACGCGGAATGACCGACGACCCAGTCCTCTCGGGAAACGCACTGAATTTGAGCTGGCTGCACACATGGGCACTGCATCTCGCTCAGCCCGGTACCTACGGGGCACTCAAGGATGGCCAAGTCGACATCATTGAAAGCTACACTTATGAAGCTTCCATTAAATTGGCGGAGAAGATCCTGTTTTACGCCAGCTACGGCGGCGTCTTTACCGTCTTCGCGCGACAGAAGAAGACATTCGAGCGGCTGATCGTTTACTCAGTGCTCGGATATATGTCTTACTTCATCTTCAACACGGGTGTGCATGAAAACCATCTGTTTCTCGTCTCATGTCTCGCATGGATACTGGCCTTTGTTGATTCTGGCCACTTGCTGCGTTGCATCAACCTGAGCATCGCAGCGAATGTTAACTTGGTTCTTTTCTACGGTCTTTTCGGCCAGCCATTGCCGTTCCGTCGCGTTTTCGCCGGCATTGACGTAACTGTCTGGTTTGCCTTCGCAAACATATGTCTGTTTCTCGGACTGCTACTACACACTTTCAAAGCCGATGCCGTTGGTTTCGGATTCTGGCAGGCGAGTAGACGTCGGCTTCGGGCTGCTTGGCCAATATGGCCCGGTCGACAATCGCAGTTTAGACGTTTAGACAATTAGGGCCGCTTCTGATTTTTCGGAAAATGCTCCGCGAGCGCAGTCTCCGCTCGCCTTTCTTTCGCTTCAGGAAAGTACCTCGGAATTATCGATGCTGATTTGCAGCATGTTCATTCGAATTGATTGATTGTCGCGATGACCTTAGCCACGTCGTCGTCATGAAGCTGCGGGTGGCAGGGAAGAGAAAGACATTGGTTCGCATGGGACTCGGCGCTTGGTAACCCATGAGGGTCGCAGCGCAGGTTCTGACAGCAGCCCTGGCGGTGTGCGGGAACCGGATAATGAATCAAGGTTTCGATTCCTTGTTCCTCCAAGAAGTGCGCCAGGCGATCCCGTTCAGCGCAGCGAACGACGAACAAATGGTAGACATGACTTTGTTCCGCATTCGGTGGCGATAGCAGTTCGATTCGAGCGTTGTCGATCTTGGCCAAATATTTTCGCGCAATGTCTTGCCGGCGCCAGTTGAATCGTTCCAGCCAGTTGATACGCGTGGAAAGAATTGCCGCCTGCAATTCATCGAGACGGCTGTTCAACCCGGCTTCGGAATGCTCGTACCGTTTCACCGTCCCGCAGTTTCGCAGCGTTTTTACCCTCTCCGCGATTTTTTCAGAATTTGTAATGAGAGCGCCAGCGTCGCCTTTGGCGCCGAGATTCTTGGTGGGATAAAAACTAAAGGCGCCCCAGGTCCCGAATGCGCCGGCGTGTTGCCTGTTCCAAACTGCGCCGTGCGCCTGGGCGCAATCCTCCAAGAGGTGAATTTTTTTGTCCTTACAGAAGGTTATCCAGCGCTCCATCTCTCGGACCTGTCCGTACAAGTGGACCAACAATACCGCTTTGGTTCGCGGTGTTAGACATCGCTCCACACTAGCGAAATCGAGGAGTGCCGTCGCCAGATTGATGTCAGCCAAAACCGGTGAGGCTCCAGCGTGAATAATGGCAAGAACGGTAGCGATGGCCGTCATCGATGTGGTAATGACTTCGTCGCCCGGGCCAATATCCGACGCGCGCAAGCCAAGTTCGATGGCTTCCATTCCATTGCCGACACCCGCACAGAATTTCGTGCTGCAAAACTTTGCCCATGTTCTCTCAAATTGTCGCACCTCATTCCCAAGAATGAACCAGCCCGAGCGCAAAACGTGTTCGATCGCGACCAACTCCTCCCGGCGCAATTCGTCCGGCTCGGATGTGAAATCGTTCATCCGGATCATCGCGTAGAATCCCAATAGTGCGCGTGATGTTTCCGGTAATACTCTAGCGTCCTAGTTAGGCCATCCTCGAGCGAGACCTGCGGTGACCAGCCAAGCCCCTTGTCTATCTTGCGGAAGTCGCCGTAGTAATCACCAATATCGATGGCCGCGCGGTCGGCCGGAAACGGAATGAGCTCGTAGTTGCCGCCGCCGTTCAAGCGAACAAGCAATGTCGCCAGTTCCTGCAGGCTGATATGCTCGCTGTGACCCAGGTTGAAGACCCCACCTTCGGACGCCGGTGCAGCGGCGGCGAGCAGCAATGCCTCAATTACATCGTCAATGAAATTGAAGTCGCGACGCTGGCGTCCATCGCCGAAGACCTGAATGGGTTTGCCTTCAATGAGGTTACGAATCCAAACCCCAAGGAAAGTCTGACGCCCATCTTTGACGCGCATGCCGGGACCGTAGGTATTGGTCAAGCGCAACGCGCACGCCCGAATCTTGTAAACGTTGCTGTAAAGCAAGTGATACCATTCGCCGGCCAATTTGTTGATTCCATTCACGTCGATGGGATTAACGGGATGCTTTTCATCCACAGGCAGGTATTGCGGCCGGCCGTAAAGCTGGCGGGTGCTGGCAAAGATTATTTTGACACCCGAATTGTGCAGTCGGCAGGCTTCCAGGATCGACAGTTGCGCCGCGGCGTTGATATTCAAATCGGTCAAGGGATCAGTCATTGAATCCAGGTGGCTGGTTTGGCCGGCGAGATTGAATAGAAAGTCGCGCCTCTCGATCAATGAAGCCATGGCGGGCGCGTCTCGGATGTCTGTAAGATCGACAGTTACTCTTTCCCGGATGTCGTAAATGTTGAAAGGATTGCCGCCGTATTCTGGGATCAAGCTGTCGACGAGCGTCACCTTTGCACCAAGGGCGACCAGTCGCCGGGCCAGCGAAGAGCCGATGAACCCGAGTCCGCCGGTTACCAGAATGTCGGACCCGGAAAAAGGACACGATGAATTATAAGTCGCAGGCAAAATAATTTTGTATAACCTTTTCTGAGTTTATTTACGAATACCCAGCGGGCCGCCGCCCACAAGTAACAACTGCTGTGACTGCCGAACAAACAATACTCAGCCTGACTCCGGAGTTGTCGCTGGTGATTCCGGTTTATAACGGCAGCCGAACCATTGGCCTGGTCGTCGAGCGTATTCAGACGGTTTTTGCGCTGATGCGGTTCGAAATTATTCTGGTCAATGACGGTTCCGAGGATGACAGCGAACTGGTTTGTGCAGCGCTGGCCAAGAAATCACCGGAGGTCATCACGCTCGTGCATCTGAGCCGAAATTTCGGCGAGCATAACGCCGTGCTTGCGGGCCTGAGCTATTCGCGCGGGCAATATGTCGCCGTACTCGACGATGACGGTCAGAACCCGCCCGAAGAGGTGATCCCGATGTTACGGGAGCTGAAGAGTAAGGGATACGACGTTGTTTACGGTCATTACATCGAGAAGAAACATTCGTGGTTTCGCAATGCGGGAAGCAGGTTTAATGATCGTATTGCCACCTTGATGCTGGACAAACCGAAAGATCTTTATCTTTCGAGCTTCAAAGTGATGACCCGCTTCCTGGTCAATGAAATCATCAAATATCGCGGCCCATATCCTTACACGGACGGTTTGATATATCGGACGACTCGGAAAATTGGGCAAATACCAGTGGAGCACCGCAGCAACCTCAGCGGGCCTTCGCGGTACACATTCAAAAAACTCGTGGGGCTGTGGCTGAACATGTTTTTGAATTTTTCCATCAAACCGCTACGTCTATCGGTTTACGTTGGGCTTTGCACATCTTGTTTGAGCATTTTGGCGCTGTTTTTGATTTTGATAGACAAGATTTGGATTACTCCAAACTTGACCGTTGGCATTCCGACAGTGCTAGGAAGCATTGTGTTTCTTGCCGGAGTTCAGCTGATGATTCTTGGTCTTGTCGGCGAGTATCTTGGGCGGCTTTATATGGATCACACCGGCACGCCGCAATACATCGTGCGCTACGTAACGCGGATCGATTCCCAAGCGGAAGCGCCCTTTACCGTTGGCGAGCCATGAATACCGCAACATTCCTTAACGCCATCCAGGAACCGTTTCAAGCAACACAGTCTGGCGACCGGCGGTGAGCCATATCCTCGTTTTTTTTGTAACTCATGGGCGTGTTACGAGACCAAAGCGACGTAGTGAGACGGATAAAGTATTGCGACGTGATGCGATTTCTCCAGTCGGCATCGCTTGACGCCGGCAAACAGAGTTCGCATCGTGCGAGGCGCTCGCTGGCTCGCGCTGGTTTTCCGGAGAATCCTGGGCGCGCAGCTAGCTGGCTGGGCAGTTTACGCGATGCATAAGTTTGCCTTGGTGGCCGAACGAGCTGCCCAGATGTGCGCGACCTTGGCCGCGTTTGCCTTTTTAGTTTCGGGCGTCGTTTATCTCTATCTGGGTCGATGGACGGTGACGCACCAGGATTACTGGTGGATTTACGACTTCTATTTAAATCATTCATTGATCGAGAGCGCGCTGCTTACATACGCCCATCATTCATTGTTTTTCCCAAGCTTTTTGTCGCAGGTCGATCTTCGGTTTTTTCATGGTAACCAGCTGCCGCTTTTCCTTGTCGGGCTCGCGCTCCTTCTTATCACCGTTGGACTGCTCCTGGTGCCAGTTTGGCGTGATAAAACGGTGGGTCTCACGGCGAAAATACTAGCCACACTTGTCGTGATCGTAGGCAATTTTTGGATGGCCCGGGCGTTTATCACTGCCTCGGGCGTCTATAACTGTGAGAACTCTCTGGTGATGGCAGGAGCGGCTCTTGGTTTTCTCCTGCTGCAAATAATTGGACGCCGGCTCGCGCCGGTTTTGCCCGTAGCAGCCATCGTGGTCCTCGCCGGATTTATCGCCTCCTTCAGTCAGAGTACCGGTCTGGCGATTTGGCCAACCCTATTGTTGCTGGCATGGGGATTACGGCTGCCGAAGTATTTCCTTGGGATGATGGCTGCAGCAGGTTTAACGGCGGTTATTATCTTCGTCCTGTTGCCGGGGCACGACTGGCTTTCTCCTCCAGATCCTCTTAAAGGACTGCCGTCCGTTAGTTATGTCACAGTCATCTGGTTGTGTCGGTTGCTAGGTGCCCCAATTTTTGTTGCCATCTTTTCCTGGTGGCCCGACAAGTTCTACCGCCCCATGGTCGAGTCCTCGGAATTGGCGCTATGCACGGCGGTAGGAGGGGTTGGATTGGCCTTGGCGACGCTGGCAGTGCTACCGCAAATTATCCGGCGCAATGTAAACAAAAGCAGTCTTGAATGGACAGGACTTGCTCTAATCGTTTTTACTCTTTTCGTGACGAGCCTGATTGTTACTGGACGAGCAGGCGTATTCCACGCACGACCCTTCGAAGTTGTCGCATCCCGGTTTTTTTTCTGGAGCACGCTTTTCTGGACTGGACTGCTGCTAGTCGCCATTGCGCGTGCCCAGTCCAAGCAATGGCTGCGCTGGCCGGTGTATCTCGTTGCCCTCGCAGTACCCATTCTCGTTTTCCCCGCGCACTATAAGAACGCGGTGTGGTGGAGAAATATAAGATGGAATGCTGAATCCGCTGCGGCCAGCCTTGTCAACGGAGTCCGCGATGATCAACTCATACCAGATGCAGCTTTCCTGGCTGCAGGATCGGGCCGAGAACAACTTTATCGCACAGCACGGCAATTTCGAGCGCGTCGATTGGATATGTTCGCCGATGGCTTGCAGGATTGGATCGGTCTTAGCGAAGCAAATTTGTTTGGCGGACGGCACGAGCCTGAAGGACTAAAAGGTCAGTGCCGTGTTGCTGCCCTGGTTCAGTGTGATAATGGTGCCCCGGCAGCGCGGGTTTTCGGTCAGGCATCCAAACATGGGCAGTCAATTCCGAAGACACTGGTGATTGTCGATCCAACTGGAGTGGTTCGCGGAGTGGCACGCTCTTCTGCACCGGTATGCCCATTTATTAATCGCACGTTTTACCTGGGTAAATTGCCTGCCAAGATTACTGCCAACTGGTTTGTTGGCTATATACGGGATTACGATCCGCAACTGGACTACGCAGTGCGCAGCGCGGACAATGGAGCTCTTTCTGAGGAGAAGATTCTCGTGAAGCTTCCAGTTACCAAGCCTGCCAAACCGTGAGTAACACCACGCTGTTTCCCCACATATCCCGACACGCGCTCGCGACGCAGTTAATCGGTTTCCTCTTCAGCCGGCTATTGCCGCGCTAGCTAAATTAGTGCAGACAGCGCACTTTGCACAATGCATAAGTTTGCCTTAGTGGCCGAGCGAGCGGCGCAGATATGCGCGACGCTGGCGGCGTTTGCCTTTTTGGTCTCAGGTATCGTTTACTTGTATCTGGGTCGATGGACGGTAACGCACGCAGATTACTTCGCGATTTACGACTTCGGTTTCAATCACACGTGGTTGGAGAGCGCGCTGGAGACATCCAATGATCATTCGCTATTTTTTCCCAGTTTTTTTTGGTTGGCCGATCTCCGATTTTTTCATGGCAACCAGCTGCCGCTTTTCCTTGCCGGGCTCTCGCTGCTTCTTATCACCGTGGGACTGCTCCTGGTGCCAGTTTGGCGCGATACAACAGTAGGCATCACAGCAAAAATACTGTCCACACTTGTCGTGATCGTAGGTAATTTTTGGATGGCCCGGGCCGTTATCACGGTATCCGGCGGCTTTAACTGTGAAAACTCCTTGACGATGGCAGGAGCAGCTCTTGCTTTTCTTCTGCTGCCAACAATGTGCCCCGGATCGCCCCGGCTATTGCCAGCAACGTTAATTGTGGTATGTGCGGGGTTCGTCGCCTCTTTCAGCTTCGGTGGCGGCCTGGCGATTTGGCCCACCCTCCTGTTGCTGGCATGGGGCCTACGCCTGCCGAAATATTCCATTGGGCTGCTGGCGGCGGCAGGTTTAACGGCGGCTATCATCTTCGTCCTGTTGCCGGGGCACGAATGGATTTCTCAACAAACTTCTCGGTCGCTACTATCCCCTGGCTATGTCCCAGTCATCTGGTTGTGTCGTCTGCTAGGTAGTCCGTTGTCGTTTGCCACGTTCCGCTGGGGGCCCGACAAGTTTTTCCGTCCTTCGGTCGCGTCCTCGGAATTGGCGCTATGCGCGGGGGCGCTAGCATTGGTCTTGGCGATGCTGGCCGTGCTACCGCAAATTATTCGTCGCAATGTAAACAAAAGTAGTCTCGAATGGACAGGACTCGCTTTAATCGTTTTTAATCTTATCGTGTTGCTCCTAGCGTTTGTTAGCGCGATTGTTGGGATTACGGGTCGTGACCTACCCTCCTTGGCCTTCGCGCCGCGTTACTTTTTCTGGGGCACGCTTTTCTGGACCGGACTGCTGCTAGTCGCCATTCAGCGCGCCCAATCCAAACGGTGGCTACGCTGGCCGGTATATCTCACTGCTCTCGCACTACCCGTTTTGGTTTTCCCCGCACACTATAAGGAAGCGGCGTATTGGCGAACCACCAGATGGAATGCTGAATCCGCTGCGGCCACCCTCGTCAACGGAGTCCGCGATGAACAAATAATACGAGTCCTGGATCTTGGAGGTATTGGACCAGAATTGATTTACCGCGTAGCGGAACAATTTCGAGCGCGTCGATTGGATATGTTCGCCGATGGCTTGCAGGATTGGATCGGTCTTAGCGAAGCAAATTTGTTTGGCGGACGGCACGAGCCTGAAGGACTAAAAGGTCAGTGCCGTGTTGCTGCCCTGGTTCAGTGTGATAATGGTGCCCCGGCAGCGCGGGTTTTCGGTCAGGCATCCAAACATGGGCAGTCAATTCCGAAGACACTGGTGATTGTCGATCCAACTGGAGTGGTTCGCGGAGTGGCACGCTCTTCTGCACCGGTATGCCCATTTATTAATCGCACGTTTTACCTGGGTAAATTGCCTGCCAAGATTACTGCCAACTGGTTTGTTGGCTATATACGGGATTACGATCCGCAACTGGACTACGCAGTGCGCAGCGCGGACAATGGAGCTCTTTCTGAGGAGAAGATTCCCGTGAAGCTTCCAGTTACCAAGCCTGCCAAACCGTGAGTAACACCACGCTGTTTCCTCAGTATGCCACGGTGAACGCGATTTGCTAAACGAGTTCCTCAAAGAGCATCGCAAGGTCGACGAGCAGGAAGCGACCATTACCCAAGTAAAATCTACTGCGGCAAAGCAGGAAGCGACCATCACCGAGCTAAAGTCAACGGTGGCCAAGCAGCAGAACGGAATGGAGGTTCTCACAGCAACCCTGAAAAGCAGGCCTCGCAAATCCAAAAGGTGAGCGCAGAGCTCGAAGCGAGGAAATCTTCACCGCAAATCGTCCTCAACAATCAGTAAGGGTGCAGTGAACAAATAACGGGCTTGCGCCTGCACAATCTAAGATTTGCTTATCGGGATTCTGCGGCCCCTATCCAAGGCCGGCAGATTCAAATGTCAGAATGTATAAACACAAGTCCATTTCGCTTCCTCGGCTGCTATCGACAAGCTCGTTGTCAAGGCATAGGGGCTACGCGACTGAAACCTCGCCTCAGGAGCCGAGCTACAGCCCGAACGCGTAGAGCTTGCCGTCCCAGGCGCCTACGAAGACCCGTCCGTTGACCACCATCGGCGCCCCAAATATTGCGCCCCGGATCGTCGAACCGCTCGACCAGAGCCGCCTGCCGGTTATCGCATGGAAGGCCAGGAGCTGTTTGCCTGGCCCGTCTCCGTAGTAAACTACGCCTCCGGCAACAGTCGGCGGCGAGACCGACGCCAAATTCGGTCCTACCTCCACCTGCCAGGCGAGTTCGAGTTGGCCGTCTGGCTCCACTTCAAAGGCCACCATGCCGTGCTCAAACTCGCCCGAATCCGAGTCCGACGAGTTACCGATGTAGAGCATATGCGTCGTGTCGGACCACGCCGGAATGCCGTTGAACTGGTCGTCGCTGATGTTCGCGACCTGCAGCCGCTGGGTGGGGCCTGCCGAGACATTGCCACGTTCGTAGGTAACCAGAACACCCGTTTTGTTCTTCGCGGCGACCATGGGAGAGCTGGGTGGCCCGTAGAGAATGGGAGTTGCCCCGAAGTCCACGTCGCTACCTGTTAACCCGGGGTAGTTCGAACCGAGCACGCGCAGAGCCGATGAGAGCTCGACCACGTCTTCACAATATCCGAAGTTCTCCGGGTTG
>Ga0209376_1000550_pt1 | contig 40852 bp, 43 predicted proteins | sample GraSoiAngelo_134_FD_185891 | JGI IMG/M metagenome (GOLD analysis project Ga0209376, IMG submission 185891) | Grasslands soil microbial communities from the Angelo Coastal Reserve, California, USA - 14_0929_05_30cm (SPAdes) (version 2) | ecosystem: Environmental > Terrestrial > Soil > Grasslands ...
CCGCATGAGACCAATTGTAATTCAATGGATGTGGCACCCATTGAATCCCCGGCGCTCGTTTGCCGCAAGTGAGCCTGTCGCCAGCGGCGAGCTGCCAACTACGAAGCTTTCGCCGGGCACCCCCCTCTTTGCCAAACAAACTCACGCCCGCTGCCGCCCCCATTTCTGCCAAACAAACCGGCCGCCGAGGAGTGCCGTGCTGTTTGGCGGTGCGCTGAGATTCCTCGCCACCCCACTATCTCCGCGACACGGCGCGGACTATCCGCAGCCCCCACCCCGCGAGCTCGGAATGACACCTGGCAGGCCATTTCTGCCAAACAAACTCGCCCGCGGAGCGAGCCGGCGGTACCTCGTACTTGGTACGTCGCGGCCGGCGCGAGCCGAGGCCTTAGCGCCGGCGAGGCCAAGCACGGCCCGGTCCCCCGCTGCGCGTTCGAGAGGTATCCCCCTTCCGCCACATCCACAGAGCGATTAAGTAGAAGCTTCCTCCTCTGTTCACCGTTCGGGCAGATTCGGCCTCCGCGAAAGGATTCCACAAACGAGCGGTTGGCTTTCCACAAAGCAAAGCCAAGAGGGGCTATCGTCGTGACCGTCACGGGCGCTTACTAAATAGGGGATCGCGACAAGTTTTGACGGGGGAATGGGCAGCAAAGGAGCCGTCTCTGGCGCCGGCGAGGCTCCAGGGACGTTGACGCACCGCGCTGCCCTAGTCGCCGAGGGGCAGGTCTCGCGTCCCGGGCAGGCAACATGCGAAGAAACCTGACCGCGACGCCGGCGAAGCTGCATCTCCCCGCCTCTTCCTGTAGGTCCTTCGGAGAGGGCCATTAGAATGCCAGACGATCCCGATTACTACGAGACACTCCAGGTCTCTCCCAGGGCTGCGCCGTATGTAATCGATGCCGCTTATAAGAATCTGGCTCACAAGTACCACCCGGACGTCAACCGAAATCCGGACGCGCATCATCGCATGGCCGAATTGAATCGAGCGATGGAAGTCCTCCGCGATCCCGGGAGGCGCGCGGAATACGATCGCCGCATGATTAGGCTCCTCGCGCAAAGGGCGAAGGCCCCACGGTCGCCGGCAGTGATCTTCTGGATGTACCAGCGGGCTCGCTATTCCATCCGCGTGCGCGAGAGCCTGCGGCGATTGTCCCTGCCCTGGTTGGTCTTTGTTGGAGGGCTGCTAGTCGCGCTCGTGGGGATGGCGATGATGTTGAGACAATACGTGTGGGATTCCGGCGGGGACCGTCAATCGAGTACGCAACTCGAGGAGCTGCTGGGTTTGGACCGGCCCGCCGACTCGTTCCGGGCGGAGGGCGTCCAACCCGAAGCGTCGCCGCCCGCGCAAGCCGGCGTGCCGCTACCGCCTACGCCGACGCCGCCGGCCTCTCCGGGCCCGACGGCCTCGATGTCGCCACAGGCGCTTGCAGCCGTTCGGGATGACGCCCGCCCGAGCGCCGGCGGCGGCGCTGGTCCCGCCGCCCCGACACCGACCCCCGCGCCCGTGGTCATCGCTCCCCCGGCGCCAGATACGGCGCCCGCGTCAACTCCGCCACCCGCAACACCGGCGCCTCAGACGCCGACGCCCACGCCAACCGCGGCAACTTGCGCGGCGGGTGGCCCTCCGCAGATCAGCGAGACCGGCAACCAGGTGAGTTTCATGTACGGCGACGTCGTCTCCTTCCAGGCCGGACAGCCGGATGTCCTGGTGGTCGACGTGGCGGGAACGGTACTGCAACTCGAGATCACAAGTGGGACCGACGTGCGAGGCGACCTTGCCTCGGCCACTATCGTGAATGGGCAAGGGCGCCGCGCGAATGACGGCACCATTACCGCCCAGCTCGTGGAAGTGGTATGCCCGGCGTGAGCGCGACAACGTGTGGCGGCCATGCGCCAGCGACGTCCAATCGCTGAAATGCAGCGGCCCGGCTAAGACACGCTTATGCGTTCGAATAGACGGAAGCGACGGCGCGGCGCACTTCGAGTTCGAAGGTCGCCGCGTCACCCGCAAAACGCAGGGCCAGCGTGAGGTCCCTGGCGTAATTCAGCCGCCTCATCGCGGCAAAATCGTCGAAACAGACCAGGCACACGACGCGATTTCTCAGGGCACTGGGTACGACGCGCTCCCAGACATCATCGGGCACGTGGTAGACGAACTTATCCGGGCGGCCACAGGCCCCACACAGCTTCCGCACGACCTAAGAATGCTCTCGATGGGCCTCTCCTGGGGATAGAGCGAGAACAGAATCATGTTAGAAGAAATGACATCCATCGCGACCCGCCTCGGCGAGCGCCATTTCTGCCACCTGTCCGCCGGAGGAGGGAAACAAACTCGCGCCCGGAGCGAGCGCTTCAGATCCCCTCTTCCGGAGTGGCTGGTGGCTGGGGCGGCAGCGCGGGAGAGGGTCTCCCTTCGCGGAGGGGGTGGGGGCTGCGTCTACAAGAACTCGACGTTTCTCAGCCGCTCGTGTAAGTACTCCATCAGCTCGTTAGGAGGGACTTCCATCTTGCGCCTCTCGGGCCGCTGCGGCCCCGCCGGCTGGTCGAGCAAGTGGGCCAGCTGGTGCCGCTTCACGGCCCTCACGCGGTCGCCCATCGTCCAGACGTAATGCCAGGGGCATCTGTCGCACGTGTACCCGTCCATGGTCATCGCCTCCATCTGTTAGGACGCTGCGAGACCTGCATCCATGCGCGAGATGGGGTTTCGATTTCATCGCATTCGGGCCCCACGCCCGTTTCTGCCGCCCGTCCGCGGCTCGAGGCGTGACGACCGGATGGCGCAGGTTGTATGGGCGCTCCGACCAACGAGCGGAACGGGGCGTCTGAGGAAGTCGACCCCTCGATACGCTCCCAGGAGGGAGCTACTCGGGGCGAACGGGACGGCGAGGGCCAAGGTGCTCCGCTGGTCCCTTCGGCTGAGCTCAGGACAGGCAAGCAGGCGTTCAAGAACATCAACGCCCGGGCTGAGACCGTCCGGCGATCACCGGCGTTCCGAGAGGCGTTTGCCTCGCGACGCGGTGTCGTGCCGGCCGACGGATCTTCGAGTGGACCGGCCCGAAGGAGGACCGGCGGCCGACCTGGTTCCATCGTCCCGACGGCGGGCTGATCCTGTTCGCGGGCCTGTACGAGACGTGGCGGCCCTCCCCGGCCGAGAAGGAGAGGACGTTCACGATCATCACGACGACTCCGAACGCGCTCCTGGAGCCGGTCCACAACCGGATGCCGGTGGTCCTCGAGGAGGAGGCGGTCGACGATTGGCTCTACGCTCGCCAGACGCCGGATTCGCTGATGGAGCTGCTGCGGCCGGTGCGGGAGGATTATCTCGTCGGGACGCCGGTCTCGGCGCGGGTGAACTCGGTCAAGAACGACGATCCCGAGTGCCTGATCGCGACCGCGGCGCAATAACGAGCCCACCGAGAGGTCGCCCCGCCTAGTCCGCCCTAGCCGGAGGGGAATGCGATCTGCAAGAGGTGATCGGCCGGGCAACGGCGGATCGTTTCTTAACCGAACGTCTACTAACGTTCAGAACCGGTTAACCACGCTGTTTACTTGAGCCGAATAAGCTGTGTGGAGTATCTCGGCGAATAGGGGCGGGGCAATGAGTCTTAAGCGCTACATCCACAGGATGTTTTGGTATCCAAGTGAGTCTGATGAAGTGACAAGCATACCTAAAAGGGCGCTGCCCAAGGCTGCGGGCGATGTTCCGCGGCCTCCGGTCCCCTCCGGGTTGCTCGTGACTAAGCGGCGTCCACCGATCTCCAGTACTCGATGGGACTACAAGGGAGCCGACTAGCCACGTCGGGTTTCCTTCCCATCCCGCGCAGAAACCAATTCGCGTTCGATTTCTTCAGAAAGGAGGAGGCAATGCTCTCGAAGACGAACGAGGCTCTTCTGGCACTCATCGCGCGATTCCAGCGCGCTGAGGGGCAGGCGCTGGCCGAATACGGTCTGCTTCTGGCGCTGATCGCGGTGGTCTGCATCGTCGCGCTGACCGCGCTGGGCCTGGCGATTGCGGGCACCCTCAGCACTCTGACTGCCAAGCTGTAGGCTCTGTTGAATAAAGGAACGGCCCTTGTCGCTGCGGGGAACGAGGGCCGTTCTCATGACTCGCGCGTGCGCTTTTTGGGAGGGCGCGCGCTACCAGTCAGACGTTGTTGTCCCGCCGATTGTTACCACGTTATCTGTCCCGTTGGCTTCTCTTGCGCCGGCGCACGCGCACGCCCGTCCCGGCGCGGGTGAACTCGGTCAAGACCGACGACCCCGAGTGCCTGGTCGCGACGGCCGCAATAGCGAGCGCAACGAGGGTAACTCTTCGCTCCTAACCGAACCGAAGCGGAAAGCGATCTCCAATAGGCTGGTGTCTCATCCAGACGCGCGACGCGCCGAATGTGGCCACCATGGGTGTGAGATGCGGCGTTGTGTAACGGCATGCGGCGCCTCGACCTCTTATTAGACAAATGCTGTTTCGTAAGACAGCGGGAGGACTGCTATGGGCGCGAACACGAAGACGCTCATACTCGCGCTAATCACAACTGGGGCGACTTTGGCTATCGCCTGCGGTAGTGCGAACGACGGTGAGATTAAGGCCTGGAGTGCCTGCTCAGACGGAAGCGCCGAAGCAGCCTACGCAACTCTCCGACCCTCAGTTGTCAAGGTGACCGGTGACGACAGCCTAGGCACAGGCTTTGTTATCGGAAAAGGATATGTCGTGACCAATGCTCACGTGGTTGCGGGTTTGAATTCCGTCTCAGTCGAGTTCTCGGATGGCCGTGTGGAGCGCGTATCAGCTGAAGCGGTCAGGGGCGATGGGGACGCCGACATCATGATCATCGAAGTCGATACGGGCTCGGTGTCTACTGTTGAAAAAATCGACCCAGACGATCTCCCTACCGGAACAGGTGTGATTGCCGTTGGGTATCCCCTCGACCTTCCCGGAGAACCAAAACTGACAAGCGGAACCTTCTCTGGACACACAGATGCCTACCTCCAGACGAACGCCGCCCTCAATCCGGGAAACAGCGGCGGCCCGCTGGCGGACCTCTGCGGACGAGCTGTCGGCGTGAACACATGGAAACTGGAGGGCACCGAGAATCTTGGATTCGCGATTCCGATCGATAGAGTCAATGAAATCTGGGGGATCGTGCGCGACGGCGGCGGGGAAAAGGGTCCGACGTTGCAGGCCTGTTTGCCACGGAAACGCCTGAACCCACACCCGAAGGTCCTCGTCTGACCGGCGCGGAGGCAGCGGGTAAGGTCGAGGCTCTGGTGCGACGGGAGTTCTTGCCGCGCTTAAAAGAGCAGGCGGGTATCACGGGGGTCTCCGTAGCTTGCGACCCGGAAGAATTCAACGACTTGAGCAAGAATTGGATCGTGCTTTGCGGATTTACCAGGGCCGACAAGCCGCCGCTCTTTTACCGCTTTAGGGTGGATGATCGGACGGGAACCATCTCGGATATTAACTAAGCCTAGGGTCGCCCAGTTCACTCAGGACATTCGGGGAGCGGTTGTAGCTCGTCGAGGGTCTTCACGGGCGGGCGGACCTCCTCGCCGAAGTACCTCAGCCATCAGCGTTAGTTCGATCCTACTCGCCCGTCTCTCGGAGTCGGAGAAGGAAGAACATTGGGTCTTCGCTCGTCTCGTTGTATTTATCCTCAGACTCGAGCACCTTGAAGAGGAACGGGAGCGATGCTAGCAGCGGCGGCGCTGAGTGGCTGACCCAAGCGACCATGCCGGAGATTGCCGCCGCGACAAGCGATCCCAGTGACGTTCCGGCGTGTCGGGCTGCCAGGCGCCGTACCTTCAGCGATAGTTGGGCGACGGCCGGCTCCACCTCTCGATGAACTAACCGCTCAGCATCGCGACGCCATAGGGCGGGGTCGGCGCCAGTCCGGCTATCAGCCATTTGCAGGATGGCGCCGCGGAAGTGTAAGAACTCGTCTCCAAGCTCCTCTCGGAGATTCAGCAGGTCTTCCAAAGAGACGGAGTTGAGAAACGACAGTTCCGTGACAAGGTTGAACGTGAAGCCGGGCACCTTGTCCTCCTCGATGGGCTTGGCTGCTTGATCGCTCGTTGCCAGCGATCTGACGATGCTCCAATCGATCGGCTCGTCTGTAACGTAACTCGCGCCTGCGTCCAAGCAGATCCTTGCCAAACGCTCGAGCCTCTCAATCTCGAAGGAGACGAACTCGTTGACCGCTGCAGCTGCGGCGTGATTATCGTCCAGAACAGGTGCGGGGTCGACGGGGCGCTCATCCGACGCAGGCTGCCCGCCAACGATAAGTTGAAAGCCTGTTCCCTGAAGTCGGTTTTGCTCCCGGGTTGATTTGGCATAGGGCGGTCCGGCGGGGATCATACTTGGATTGAGCACTCTGAATGAACGGGTGGCCGCGTAATTATTCGGTCCAATACGCATCTGGACGAGATAATCGCCATCGTCTCTAACTGTATGGCTAATGTTGCTCAGTAGGGCGGGTTTTACGAGGTCGACCAGAGGATGTTTTGCGCAATGGTCCGAGGGTCGCGCGTACGCAAACGAGCTGATGTCGCGGTCCCATGCGGGCCGCATGGCGAAGTACTGAAAAAGGAGCGGATGAATCTCCGTTACGAGCCCGTTCTTCACGTCATCAAGCTTTCCCTCTAGCCTGTTTGAGACAAAGCTCTCGGCAAACGCCGGCAACGGGTTTTCGAACACCACGTGATCGGCGTAAAGGAGTAGTTCGCGAAGAACGTCCTCCGCGTTACCAAGGCCCAGTGATCCCCCGGCAGCCGCTACGCGGAGCTCTCCCGGCCGTCGCGGGATAGTGCCCCTTCCTTCCTTCCGAACCGATTCAGATCTTCGAGGAAGTTCCTCACCTTTGTCCGACCCATCACACGGATGCTTTGGCTTATCGAACCAGGGCTCGTTATTCCGTATTGCTCAAGAAGTTCAAGTAGCTCCTTCACCGCTATACACCACCGAACGAGGCGATCACAATAGGCTTCCGGTACCCATGAAGGACGCGCATTAGCAGAAGGAAACTGTCTAAGACCCGTCCGACTTTAGGCACTCGCGCCCAGCGTCCGTAATCTCCCACCATCCGTGCGGAGCGCTCGGGTTGATGAGTGGCGGATTCATCTTGTTGGCCATCGTGTTCCTGCACCACATGGTTGTATTCCGCCACCTGGTCTCGCCGGCACCTAGCTGCTTGTAGTCGTACTCGTTGAGACGTCCCTTCATAATCTGGCCTACGCCGTCCACGATTTCAGCCGTCCGCCCACGTCCACCTGCTTGCACGAGCGCCTGCAGTATAGGAACCACGTACTCGGCCTCCGGCGTCTTGTCGCCGCGCTGAATACGGCCCATTAGCCTTCTGCGAGTCACGGTTGACTGCCGCTGACTAATCTGGTACGGCGCCTCACGAACGGCGCTCGCAGCGTGCCCGTTCAGCCCGTAGTCCCTCCTTAGTACATCGTTGGGCGTGTCGATAAACGCCTGAGCGCGCTTCTGAAGGACAGCGAAAACTTCGTCGTCGATTTTTATAGTGGGCATGTTTTTTCTCCTTACTATTCGTTACTATCCGAATAGTAACACGGGGTATCGAACTGCTGTCAAGAGATATGGATGCTATTTCGAATGGTTCGAAAAACAGCGTTCCCTGGCGCTAGCCGCTCGCCGCCAATTCGACATGTTCACTGCGCGGCAGGCCATCGCTGACGATTCGCCCCTCGCCGCAGGCCGTTTTCTTCCAAACAAACTCCCGCGCCTCGCCCTTAAAGGGGGAGCGTTTCTGCCAACCAAACTCGCTCGCCCAGTAGCTCGAACGCTTCAGCTGGCCGGGGGGGTGAGGGCCCTACCGCCGGCGCGGGCGCGCGCGCCCCTGCCCCAGCCGCGGCATCGGCCCGCCACCGCCTCGACGCATCGCGGCGATCGCCTCGAGGCCCTCTTCGTCGCCGACCCTCGGCGTAGCTCGACGACGCAGTCGCGAAGGAGCGTCCGCCGGGCAGGCGCGGATCAATGCATCCAGGGCGTGTACGTGATGCTGACGAGGAGCCCCTCTGGGCCCTGCAGTCGGAGCACCGTTTGACCCCATTCTTCTTTCTTCGGCCCGACAAGAACCGGGTAGCCTGCTGCTGTTAGCTCCCGGGCCGCGTCAGCGAGGGACTTCTCGCTGTCGACGTCGAATTCGATGTTCGCCTGTGGGATCGGCAGATCGGCGGGCCACTCGCGCTTGCCGAAGATGCTTTCGGCGGCGTCCTCCAGCGTCCATTGACCGAAATGCTTGACGCCCTCCAAATTGTCTGCGGAAACGTACTCGTCACCCTGCAAAGGCAGCCCGAGCGCGTCCCGGTAAAACGCGAGACTCGCCTGACGGTCTCTCACTAGTGGCCCAAACCCGGCCACGAACTGCACTCGCATGGGACACCTCCTGTCAGGGATCAGCTCAATTTCGGCCGTGTGCGTGCGACCTCCGCCCGCGTGGGCGGGCCCCTTTTCTGTCAAACAAACTCGCACCCCGGCTCGCATGGGCTTTCTGCCAAACAAACTCAGCCCGCAGGCGGTCGTACCTCGCACCTCGTACTTCGCTCCCCCTCTCCCGTGTCAGCGCGACACGTCGTCGACCGCCGGCCACGGCGGTCCCTCACGCAAGGCGCTGAGGAATTCCGTCCCTGATCGTCGACCGCTCGGGTGTTGGTCGTCTCGACGCCAGCGGCACGCTGCGATTATCGCCAGCGTGAGTCCCCGGCACTCGCCGACCAGTTCTTGATCAGCGCCCGGATAGCGCTCGCTTACCTCTTCGGGCACCCAGGCAAGGTCGTACTCGACAGGCCCGCGGACAGCGTTTTCGAAGTCTATGAAGAGCGGCCCGTTCCTGGTGCCGAGCACGTTCCACGGGTGCGGCTCGCCGTGCAACAGCTGCTCGGCGGCGCCCCGGTCGCCGATCGCGCGTCTCAGGGTTCGCAACGTGTAGTCGAGAAGCTCTCTGTCGGCGTCAGCGAGCGCCGGAGTGATGTCGCGGCTCGCAACGTCTTGTTGAGTATCCGCAACTCGATCCATGAAGTGCGGCGTCGTGACATCGATCTGCCGCAGGCCGGCATGCAGGCGCTCGAGCGCATGCACGTAGTCGGCGCGCGGTAGCTCTCGAGACGGCATATATTCGTAGTAGGTCCACATGTCGATTACAAAGCCGTCACGCACGTAGACGCGTGGCACCACTCGAGGCTCAAGCGCAGCTACCGGGCTGTCGGTCTCCGCGAGCCGCTGAGCAAGCTCAACGGCTGTCTCTGCGCTCGCTTGATACGCCTTGGTCGCGACCTTGGCGACGACGTCGCAAGGCATCAGCCGGAGGACGAGCCGGTTCGAGTTGTGAAGAACGACCGCGTCATCGGCCGTGAGGCCAAGCGCTGAGGCAGTCGACAGTGCCGCACGCACCGCGGACCGCGATTGTGAAGTCTGCATCGTCGGGTTACCTGCTGACACGTTGCTTAGCGCCGCCGTAGCCGCGCCCGGCCCGCGCGGGGGCGTGACATCGGCCCGCCGCCTCCGCGGCGCAGCGCCGCAATCGCCTCGAGGCCCTCTTCGTCGCCGACCAGCTCGCGGCGTAGCTCGACGACGCAGTCGCGGAACAGGGCGGCCTTCTCGAACTCGAGGTCCTTCGCGGCGTCCTTCATCTCAGGCCGCTCCCGGCACGCAGAGGACGTTCGTGTGCCGGAACTCGTCGTCCGGGTCGTAGGCGGCGACGAGGGCGTTGATGTCCGCCGGCTCGATCGAGCTTGTGCGTTCATCGACTTCGAAGAGCTCGTAATCGAAGCTCATAAGCAGCTCCAGGAACTCCATACCGCTCACGCCAAAGCGTGTCAGGCCGAAAGGCCAGAACTCGACCACCATGCGCGGATGGTGTGATTGCAACAGCGAGCTCATGCCTCGGATCGCGCCGGGCTCGGCGCCCTGAATATCCATCTTGATGAAATCGATGCGCCGCGTGTATCGCCGGAAGTAGGAGTTGAGCCCGATGGATCGCACCTCAACGGACCGGCGGCCGTCTTTCGAATCGTAAATCCTATGGTCACCGCTGTTGTCCTCCGAGAGGTGCAGCCTCGTCTTTGTTTGCATGTCCGAGACCGCCCTGTTCACGGCGGTCACATTGCGGTATGAGTTGATCTGGATATTCCTTCGCAGGAGATCGTAGTTGGCTGGGTTGGGCTCGAAGGCGAAGACTCGTCCACGAGAACCGACGAGCCTAGCCATCATCAGCGTGTAATAGCCGATATGCGCTCCTATGTCCAGGACGACCGAGCCGCGTCTCACTTCATTCTGTACTACCTTCGTCTCAAGCGGTTCCCAAACATCACGCACGGAGAGCCCGAGCGTGTCGATCGGGTCGAGGAGCATCTTGTGTCCCTGTACATCAACCAACCCCTCGTTCAGCTTCGCCAGCAGCCACTCGTGGGTAAGATGGAGCGGGCCGATGCGGCCGAGCCCGCGTCCCCTTAGGGCACCTGACACCCGGCTGTAGACCGGTAGCAGGCGATTGCCCAGTCGGTATGCCACGCGCTCAGCGCCGCCGCGGGCGCGCGCGGCCCTGCCGCAGGCGCGACATCGGGCCGCCGGCGCCGCGGCGGAGCGCGGCGATCGCCTCGAGGCCCTCTTCGTCGCCGACCAGCTCGCGGCGTAGCTCGACGACGCGGTCTCGTAGCAGCGCGGCCTTCTCGAACTCGAGGTTCTTCGCGGCTTCCTTCATCTGCTTCTCGAACTCCTTCACCAGCCGCGCGATCTCTTCCTTCGGGATGTCGCCGGTGTTGTACTCGGCCTTCTCCTCCGCCACCTGCCGCACGCGGTCCGTGATGTCGCGGATCGCCTTGCTGATGCCCTCCGGCTGCACGCCGTGCTCCTCGTTGTACTGCTCCTGGATGCGGCGGCGGCGTGTGGTCTCCTCGATCGCGCGGCGCATGGAGTCGGTCATCACGTCTGCGTACATGATCACGGTGCCGTTCACGTGGCGCGCCGCGCGACCCATCGTCTGGATCAGCGACCACTCTGACCGCAGGTAGCCCTCCTTGTCGGCGTCGAGGATCGCCACGAGGCTCACCTCCGGCAGGTCGAGCCCCTCTCGCAGCAGGTTGATGCCGACCACCACGTCGTAGATGCCGAGGCGGAGGTCGCGCAGGATCTCGACGCGCTCGAACGTGTTGATCTCGGAGTGGAGGTAGTGGGTCTTCATCCCCATCTCGAGCAGGTAGTCCGCCAGGTCCTCGGCCATCTTCTTGGTCAGCGTCGTGACCAGAACGCGTTCCCCGCGTTCGACGCGCAGCCGGATCTCGCTCATGAGATCGTCGATCTGGCCCTTGGTCGGGCGCACCTCGACCGTCGGGTCGACGAGGCCGGTCGGTCGGACGATCTGCTCGATGACCTGCTCGCTGTGCTCGTGTTCCCAGGGGCCGGGCGTCGCGGAGACGTAGATCACCTGGTGGATGTGCGACAGGAACTCCTGGAAGCTCAGCGGCCGGTTGTCGAGCGCCGACGGCAGGCGGAAGCCGAAGTCCACCAGCGTCTGCTTGCGGTTGATGTCGCCGTAGTACATGCCGCGGATCTGCGGGATCGTCATGTGCGACTCATCGACGAACAGCAGCCAGTCGTCGGGGAAATAGTCGAGCAGCGTCCACGGCGTGCTGCCGGCGGCGCGGCGGGCGAGATGGCGGGAGTAGTTCTCGATGCCGGAGCAGTACCCCTGCTCGCGCAGGCATTCGACGTCGTAGCGGGTACGCTCGAGGAGCCGCTGGGCCTCGAGCAGCCGTCCCCGCTCGGTCAGGATCTGGTAGCGCTCGGCCAGCTCCGCCTCGATGTCCGCGATCGCCAGCTCGAGCTTGTCCGCCGACGTCACGAAGTGCTTGGCCGGGTAGATCTCGATGTAATCGGTCTCCGAGAGGATCTCGCCGGTCAGCGGGTCGAGCTGCATGATCCGCTCGACCTCGTCCCCGAAGAAGTCGACGCGCACCGCCAGCTCCTCATACGCCGGCATGACGGTCAGCGTATCCCCACGCAGCCGAAACCGGCCGCGCACGAGGTTGTTGTCGTTCCGCTCGTACTGCATGTCAACGAGCTTGCGCAGCGCCCGCTGCCTGTTCCCGGCCTCGCCCTTCCGGAACCGCAGCACGAAGTTGTAGTACTCGGAAGGCTCGCCGAGACCATAAATGCACGAAACCGACGCCACAATGACGACATCCCGCCGCTGAAACAGCGCCCTGGTGGCCGCATGCCGCAGCTTATCGATCTCCTCATTAATGTCCGCGTCCTTCGCGATATACGTATCCGTGCGCGGGATATAAGCCTCCGGCTGATAATAGTCATAGTACGAGACGAAGTACTCCACCGCGTTTTCGGGAAAGAAATCGCGAAACTCGGAGTAGAGCTGTGCTGCAAGCGTCTTATTCGGCGAGAGCACGAGCGTGGGGCGGTTGGCGCGTGCGATTACGTTTGCCATGTTGAACGTCTTGCCGGAGCCGGTGACGCCGAGGAGGGTCTGGTGCTTGTACTTCTTGTCGAGGCCCTCGACGAGCTTGGCGACCGCGTCGGGCTGGTCGCCGGTCATTTCGAATTCGGCGTTGAGATGGAATTGGGTGTCGGTGAGGGTCATGAGGAAGCCTTCGCGAGGGATGAGCCGTTCGCCGAGAGGATCGACTCCGAGCAGGAGTCCTTCGAGGGTATAAGCGCCGATCGTAGCGGGTGCCTCCTCAGTCCCGAAGAGGCACAGGGTCTCCTCTTCCTGCCCGTCAATTCGAGCGGTAATGCGACCCAGGTCCCATTCCCCAACGCGCCCGTCCGCGAGGCGCAGGCGAGCCCTACGATGGGGCTCGACGCCAAGGCGCTCGAGGAGCGAGCGGGGCGCAGTCGTGAACGAGGCTCCGGTGTCGACGAGGGCCTCGACGGTCTCCTCGCCGTCCGGGCCGACGAGGGTTATCGGGTGGAAGAAGGTGCCCATGGCATGTGTATTGTATCAAGCGTTCTGACTGCGGCGTGTCAGTAGCGACACTGATCGTTGGCGAATTGTGAGCGTGTAGGCGTCTGCGCAAGACGGCAGGAAGCGAACCGGGGCTGAGTGTCGCACACCGATGTAACGGAGCGCTTGGTGACACTCCGACAGATCCTTCGTTCCTCGGGATGACGGTGTGGAGGGATGGGCTTATAGGCGAAGATGTCGCGGGCCGCTGGGCGTGGTGATTCACCGACAGATCCTTCGTTTCTCAGGATGACAGTGTGGAGGGTGACTTATAATCGCAGCGCGGAAGGAGGCCCGAGATGACGACAGCGACCGAAGTACAGATAGTGGAGGCACGCAGGGAGCACATTCCGTTTGTGGCATGGGTGGTGATGGCGGCGAACCGGTCGCATTTGCCGAAGGGGATGTGGGACATCAACGTCGGCGGCAGCGAGGAGGACGTGCTCCGATATCTGGAGGTGCTGGCGGATACGGAGCAGGTCCACTGGGCGCACTATTCCCTATTCAAGGTGGCGGAAGTTGACGGGGTGCCGGCGGCCGGCATGTGCGGGTTCTTCGAGAATGAGCTCGGGCCGGTGTCAATGATGGCGGGCGCGGCGGAGGTGAATCAGAAGATCGGCCGGACGCCGGAAGATATCGCGGCCGGCTGGGAGCGGTCGAAGTCGATCATGGGGATCATCATGGAGCACGAGCCGGGCGCCTGGGTGGTCGAGCACGTGGCGACGAAGCCGGAGTTCCGCCGGCGCGGGCTCGTGGAGCGGCTGGTACACGAGATGCTGGAAATGGGCAGGAAGCGCGGCGCGACGACCGCAGACATCGGCGTGCTGATCGGGAACGACCCGGCGCAGCGGGCCTACGAGAAGTGCGGGTTCCGAGTGGTGATCGAGAAGCGAGACGCCGAGTTCGAGCGAGTCTATGGATCGCCGGGGGCAAGGATGCTGCGGCGCGCATTGTAACGGCATCGCGCATCGCTGCCTGGCATAGCCAGAGATTCCCTTCGGCCGCGCTCAGGACAGGCTTCGCCCTCACCCCGCTGCCGGCGATCGCCTCTCCACTCGGCTCAGAATGACAGACCAACTACTGACACAACGCTGGCAGGGCTATGCCCTAGATATGAGATACTGGCGGCATGGAACTGCGCATGCAGTACGCCACGACGCGAGATGGTGTTCGCATCGCTTTCGGGACGGCCGGAAAAGGGTCGCCGTGGATCGTGCGCGTTCCGAGCTTGCCGTTCGTGCACAGCCAGCTCGAATGGAGCCAGGGGAGCGAGTTCTTCGATCAGCTGGCCGAGAACTGGACCGTCGCCCAGTACGACCCGCGCGGGACCGGGCTTTCCGACCGCAATGTGCAGGACTTCTCGCTGGAGACGCGGCTGCTGGACCTCGAGGCGGTCGTGGAAAAGCTGGGAGTCGAGCGGTTCGCGCTGCACGGGATCGGCTGGGGCGGGCCGCTTGCGGTCACCTATGGCGTAAGGAACTCGGACCGCGTGAGTCACCTGATCCTGGACGACACGCAGGCGCGGACCGAGGACTTCTTCAACATCCCGCAGATGCGGGTGCTGGACCAGTTGACGACGGAGTGGGACGCGTTCCTGGAGTACCTGGCGTTCATGATTTACGGGGTTGGCCGTGAAGAAGGTCGGCCTGTGGTCAAGTTCCTTGATGCTTGCGTGACACAGGAAACGCTGCAATTGATTTCAGAAGGGGCGCGGCACGATGACGTTACGGAGCTTCTGTCGCAACTGAGTATGCCCACGCTGATCGTCCAGCATTCGGGAGTATCCGGACAGTATCTTGAATCGGCCCGCGACATGGCTGTTCGGATACCGGACGCGCGGCTTGCTATGCTCGAAGGGATGCCTGTCGCTGACCTGACCAAACTCATAGGCGCGATCGGCGATCTGCTCGGGACGGAAACGAGAGGCACGGAACGAGGTCGGGGCGAAGGGCGCCGCGACGAATCGGGAGTTCGGACGATTCTGTTCACAGATATGGTCGAGCACACTCCTATGATGCATCGCCTCGGCGACAAGGCCGGGCGCGATGTGCTGCGCGAGCACGAGAATCTGACTAGAGACGTCCTGCGCGCGCACGGCGGGTCGGAGGTGAAGTCGATGGGAGATGGATTCATGGCCTCCTTCGCATCGCCGGCCGGCGCGGTAGAGTGCGCGATCACGCTGCAACGGGCATTCGAGGAACTGCACCACGGGGCGGGCGCGGACCCCGATAAGGAACCGATACATGTTCGCATCGGCCTGAACGCCGGCGAGCCGATCGAAGAGGGGGGCGACCTCTTCGGCGCGACCGTGATCATGGCTTCGCGAATCGCCTCTCACGCGAAGAGCGGCGAGATCCTGGCTTCGGACGTCGTGCGTGGCCTCTGCTCGGGCAAGGGCTTCCTCTTCGCCGACCGCGGCGAGAACGTCCTACGCGGCTTCGAAGACGCCGTCCGGCTGTACGAGATCAGCTGGCAGCCGTAAGCGACACCGTTTTCCCTCACGTTCGATCGCAAGTTCCCCTCGATACGGTCGCTGAGGCGATCACTCGGGGCGAACGGTAGCATCTGAAAGCAGCACCCGGGGCGAACGGGCCCGACGCTCTAAGCGGCATGGGTGCCCGACGTAGCAGACACCCACGCCACCAAAAGCTGGCCCCCTAGTACCTGTTCCGGGCCGCCAGGCGACGCGACCGCGCCGCTAGGGCACCGGCGGCGATGAGGCCGGCGATCAACAGAAGCAGGAGGATGAACAGCGAAATCTTCCAGGGGAAGCCGCCCCCGTCGTCAGCGGTCGTGTCCCTTGGGGCGGTATCGGTCCCGGGAGCGGCGCCCACATCCGTGGACTTGTCGCTGTTCGCGCCTGTTGTGTCGCCCGAATTCTGGCCGGCATCGGTGCCAGTCTGACTCGCGGCACCTGGACCCGCTCCGCTGCCGGAGGTCCCCGCGATAGGGGCGCCTGCACCCTCCAGCACGGCATTACCGCCGCCGTCTGACGAACCGTCCGTGGACACGCCATCTGAACCGGAGCCGTTCCCGCCGGGACTTGCACCCGAGTCCGAGGGCCCGTTCGGCGCGGGCGTTGCAGTCGGAGCGGGGGTCGATCCGGGCGCCGTATTACGGCACCCCGGGTCATTGAAGTCCCGCTTTCCGTCCCGGTCGTTATCGTTGCCGTCGGTGCAAGTCCACAGCAGGGTGAAGCTCTCCGGGGTGCTTTCGGGGTCGTTGGGATCGGAGCCGAGCTGCTGTTCCACACCGTCCGCGTAGCCGTCGCCGTCCGTATCGGCGGTCTGGGCCGCAGCGATGTGAGCACCGAACGTAAGGACGGCGGCTACAAACGCCGATAAGCCGAGCAGAAACGGGAACGAATGAGCGCGGCAACGCGCCTTTGTGATGTCCATCAACACAGCCTCCTTGTCTTGCACCGGTCGCCTATTGAGACCGTTCGGAGGACCGTGGCCTTGTGTCCTGTAGGCAATATTTTTAGTTAAGGGCAACCCAGGAATCAGTAAAGCCGCTGGGCCTAGTCCACCCTGGCGTACATGTCTGCGAGGCGTTCCGGCGTGCAGGCGGGCGAGCGCGCGTAGTCGATCAGCCGACGTTCGGCCATTTCGATGGCCTGCGAGGCTTGCGGGATGTCGCGGGCGATCTCGAGTGGAATGCTTGTGACGCCGTGCTCGTCGCCGTGGAGCAGGTCGCCCGGACGAACGGTTAGGCCGCCGACAGCGACCGGGCCGCCATACTCGACGACGTGAACGTAGGCGTGGGAAACAAGCACGCAGGATGAGAAGAACTGGAACCCGGTCGGCCGGACTTCAGGCAGGTCGCGCACGCCGCCATTCGTCACGGTCCCTACGGCACCAAGCGCCTTGTACACGCTGGCATTCACCTCGCCCCAAAAGGAGCCGACCGGATTCGGGTACTCGAGGTCCTCGATTACGACCAGCCAGGGCTTCGGTAAACGAGCGAACTCGGCCCAGACTTCCGCATGCGGCATCTCGACGCCGGGCGGTTCGGCCGCGCTGATCTTCGCTGTGACAGCATAGCCGATAGCCGGGCCCAGCTCGGGAAAACGGCAGGTGATCGTTGAGTCCATGAAACCCTGGTTCCGCGGGCGAACGTCAAACGTCTCGACGGCGTTGCAGACCGTCGGAGTGCTGATCGCGCGGAGGGCGGCGAGCTCTTCCGCCGTGAGTGGTTCCATGGTCGGCTATCGTAGCAGGCAATCTCGGCCAGCGCGCTTCAGTCTCGATAAACTCAACCTTCGCTGGCGAGCGATGCGATGCTTCGACCGGCTCAGCACGAACGGAATGGGACGCCCATCTTAGTCGGCGCGGGCGCGCGCGAAGTGGGCGAGGGCGAGGCGGACCTTCTCCTCGATCGGCGCGTCGGCGGGCAAGTCGCTGCGCGCGACAGCGTCTGCCGCTTCGGCCTGCGAGTAGCCGAGGCCCATAAGAGCCGCGACGACTTCCTCGGACTCGACGCCCGGCACGCCGATGGGCGCCGCCGTGGTTAGCTTGTCGCGAAGGTCGAGGACGATACGGGAGGCGAGCTTCTGGCCGACTCCGGGAGCGCGGGCGAGCGCGGCCGCGTTGCCGGAAGCGATCGCGTAGGAGAGTTCGTCTGCCTTGAGGATCGAGAGAAGGGCAAGCGCGACCTTTGGGCCGACGCCGTTGACGGCGATGAGTGTCTGGAAGAGGCGCTGCTCCTGGACATCGGCGAAACCGTAGAGCGTCATCGCGTCCTCGCGCACGACGAGACATGTGTGGAGAGTGACCTCGGCGCCGTTTTTGGCCCTCGCGATCACTCCGGCAGGGGCATAAACGAGGTAGCCTACGCCGTTCACATCGACGATCAGCGAGTCGGGGTTGCGGCCGGCAATTTCGCCGTGAATACGGGCGATCATATTGGAAATGAGAAATGGGAAATGGAAAATGGGGAGGGACGAACCCGGTTCAAAGCCGCCTCGCCGAGCTGACTACTGATTGCTGATAGCCGATCGCTGACCGTTTAAGCGCGTGGCAGAGGGCGACGGCCAGCGCGTCGGCGGCGTCCGCGGGCTCAGGGGGTTCCTCGAGATTGAGGAGTGCCTGGACCATAAGGGCGACTTGACCCTTGCCGCCGCGGCCATACGAGGTGACGAACTGCTTGACTTCGCTCGGCTTGTAGAGGACGGCCGGAAGGCCGGCCTGCGCCGCGGCGAGGAGCGCGACCGCGCGCGCTTCGCCGACGGCGACGGCGGCGCGGACGTGGCCGACGATGAAGTCTTCGACGGCCACTTCATCCGGGCGGGCATCACGGATGACATCCGAAAGGGCTTCGTGGATGCGGAGAAGGCGCTCGGCGATGGGCGCCTGCGCGGGCGGGGCGACGGTTCCGAAGTCGATGGCTTCGTAGCGGTTGCCGTCTACGCGGACGAGGCCGTATCCGGTACAGGTGAGGGCGGGGTCTACGCCGAGGATAGTGATGACGGCGCTCATCTCATGCCAAGCCCAGTCAGGCTGAATCGTCTTGCTTTACCCGCGGCCGAGATGTTAAGCGGCGTCCGAAGCACGCGATCGCGTGTGCCCGTCGACAGCCTGACCCCCGGATGCGTGGTTCGATGCGTGAGGTCAGCCGGTAGCAATCGCTGGTGCGCATTCGGGATGTAGGCGGACAGAGCTGAAGCTCTGTCCGTACGGATCAGCGCAACGGCGGAGGTAGGCACTAGCCGGCGGCGTACTCCATAAGGACGGAGTCGGGGAATTCGGCGTTGGAGTAGACCTTCTGGACGTCGTCAAGCTCCTCGATCTGGTCGAGAAGCCTGAGGGCCTGCGTGGCGACCTTGTCGTCCAGCGGGGTCGTGGTCTTGGGTAGCATCGACAGCTCCGCTGAGGCGATAGTCATGCCCGAATCGGCAAGCTGACGGCGGACGCGATCGAGGTCCGTTGGGCCGGTGTAGACCTCGACGAAGCCGTCGCTTACGCGTACGTCCTCGGCGCCGGCGTCGATCGCCACAAGGGCGATTTCGTCCGGGTCGGTATCCTTCGCCTCAAGGCCGATTAGCCCTTTGTTATCGAACTGCCAGGCTACGCTGCCGGATTCGCCCAGCGCCCCGCCTCCTCGGGTGAAGGTAGTGCGCAGGTCCGAAACCGTGCGGTTTCTGTTGTCCGTCAGGGTCTGGACGAGAATGGCGACGCCGCCGGGGCCATAGCCCTCAAACATGATCTCCTGGAGATTGGCCGCGTCGCCGCCGCCCGAACCGCGCTCGATCGCGCGTTTGATGGTGTCCGCAGGCATGTTCTCGTAGCGCGCCTTGTCGATCGCCAGACGCAACCGGGGGTTCATGGCGGGGTCGCCTCCGCCTTCTCGGGCTGAGACCGTTATCTCGCGAGAGAGTTTCGTGAAGAGGTTGCCGCGCTTGGCGTCATTGCCGCCCTTCTGGCGCTTGATCTGCGACCAGTGAGAGTGCCCACCCATCGCGGCTAGTTTAGCACGGCCCACGAACGGATGGTCTGTCAACGGATAGGGAACGGATTAACGGATGAGCATTGCAGCCGCGTTGCGGTATGCTCGTCCCATGCTCGTGTTTGACCGTGGTGAGCAGCGGTTCTGCTACCGGGTGGCGGCAGTAATCGTCGATCGCGGGCGGGTGCTGATCCAGCTGGTCGAGGAGGGCCCGGACACGTCCGAGACGCCGTTCTATTGCTTGCCGGGTGGGCGGGTGGAGCACGGGGAGACGGCGCTGGAGTGCATCGCTCGGGAAATGCGGGAAGAGTTGGAGGAAGAAGTGCAGGTGGAGCGGCTGCTGTGGTTGGTCGAGAACTTCTTCGCGCACGCGGGCATGACGTGGCACGAAATCGGACTGTATTTTCTGGTCTCGCTCGCTGAGGGGTCTCGCTTTCTGGCGAGCGACGGACCGCACTGGGGTGTCGAGCCGGAGATAGGGATCAAGTTCCCGTTGGAGTGGTATGACGTGGAGAAGCTGGAGGACGTGCGACTGTTCCCTTCATTTCTACGCGAGCGGCTGAAGTCGCTGCCCGAGCGGATGGAGCACGTAGTCCACCGCGGCGAGTAGGGACGCCGTGGCGCGCAGAAGTCAGCGCGGCTTTCGGAGCATCGGCCAGAGAGGCGGCGAGTCTGCTGTCTGGATTTCGCCGATCGCTTCGAAGCCATGTCGTTCGTATAGCCTGCGGCTTCCCGGACTGGTCGCCTCCAAGTAGGCGGGCAATTTATCGCGGTCACAATTCTGGAGCGCATGTTTGAGCAGCGCTGAGCCTAAGCCCTCGCCCTGACGAAGTGGATCGACTCCAATGAACGGCAGGTACCAATGCGGCTCGGTCGGATGATATTCGCCCATCTGGCCCATGAAGGCGAAGACTTTTTCTTGATCGCGTTCGGCGACGGCTCTCTGGGCCAGCTCGGCCATAGCTTCAAAGTCTGAATGAACGTTCGGCGGGAGCCATAGAGAAGCTGCTCCAAAATCATCGGTGCAGTAGGCTCCGCCGTGATCGAACGTGCCGGCAGCCATGAGCGGGACGAACTCGATGAAGTAGGTAAGATATTGATGAGGCTCGGGCAGCACCCAGCGGGAGACCGGGTCGGATGTGAAGGCCGTGACGATGGTCGCGACGGCGCGCTGTTGGTCCGGGGGAGCGGCCGCGGTTATAGACAGCGTGGTCATATCTCCTCCTCTCGACGGGGACGAACGCTATCTTACCAGCGGTCAGTGGTCGCTGGTTAGAGGGAGGCTCGCGGCGTCTGCGTTTGAGAGCTCGCGGACGTCTTCAGGAGCGGGTACGCCATCCGGGATGACAATCGTGTTGTCGATAAGACGCGTCGCGCCCACGCGGGCGGCGAGGAGGACGAGGGCGGGGCGATCGATGGTCGCGAGTTCTTCGAGGGTTTGTTCGTCGGAGATGGAGACGTAGTCGAGGGCGAGAAACGCGTGTTGTCGCTCCGTTCCATCCTTCAAGACGCCGCCACCCCGCAACCCACCCGCGCCCGGCTCCTCAGGACGAACGGGACGGACGGCTTCGACTTCAGCGCGTAGCGCTTGCCTCACGGCATTGGCGTCCGTGTTGCCCTCCTTCATAACGAGGCGGCGGGCGAGCGCCAGGGAGTGGGGGAGTGCGAGCGCGGCCTCTCGCTCTTCGGGCGAGAGGTAGACGTTGCGGCTGGACATGGCGAGGCCGTCCGGCTCTCGGACGGTCGGCACGGCGACGATTTCGATATCCGCTTCGTGAGCCTCAGGGTGAGCGGGGTGGATATCGGCGACCATGCGTTTGATGACGCGGAGCTGCTGGGCGTCTTTCTGGCCGAAGTAGGCGCGATGCGGTCGAATGATCCGAAAGAAGCGGGCGACCACAGTGGTGACGCCGCGAAAGTGGCCCGGGCGATGAGCGCCTTCCAGCCGCTCTGCTAGCGGCCCCTTCACCTCGACCCAGTCAGCGAAGCCGGGCGGATATATTTCCTCGACCGAGGGAATGAAGACTGCGTGGACGCCTTCGGCCTCGAGCAACCGGAGATCGCGCTCTTCGTCGCGAGGGTAGCGCTCGAAGTCCTCGCTGGGGCCGAACTGGGTAGGGTTGACGAAGATGGAGACGATGACATGATCGTTGTCCGCGTACGCTCGACGGACGAGGGAGAGGTGGCCCTCGTGCAGGTAGCCCATGGTAGGGACGAGGCCGACGTTACCGGCCATGCGGCCTCGCTCGGCTTGCATCTCGGCGACGGTGGTGATGACGTTCATACACGCGGCGGACGGGATGCTTCGACAAGCTCAGCACGAACGGAAAAAGGGTGCAGGTTACCCATGGTGCGGACGAGGCCGATGGAGCCGGTCATACGGTCTCGCTCGGCCTGTATCTCGGCGACGGCGGTGATGACGTTCATAGACGCGGCGGACGGGATGCTTCGACAGGCTCAGCACGAACGGAAAAAGAGTGCAGGTTACCCATGGTGCGGACGAGGCCGATGGAGCCGGTCATACGGTCTCGCTCGGCCTGTATCTCGGCGACGGTGGTGATGACGTTCATCGCGTGGCTTCTCGGGAGCGCACGACTGCTGACCCCACCCCTGATTCCTTCGCGAAGATGCGTGCCACAGCGTTCAAGCGTGGTCGTCGCTCAGAATCACGTGGTTCAGAGTTCCTCGTGGAAATGACACCGCCCCGAGCGGCTCGGAGCGGTGCAAGGGAGGGCGGCAAGCAAATGACGGGCGGCATCCGCGCAACCGCGGAGCTCCTTCCGGTCCTTGGGGCAAACAAGGGGGCTCGCCCCTAGGATATCTTTGCTGCCTCTGAAAATACGGCGTTCCCCACAAGGAAAGATTCCTTCTCGGTGGGAAAGCGCCGTTCGCGGACCTCGTTTGCGTAGCCGCGGACGGCTTCCGTGATCTGAGGGCCGAGTGCGGCATACCTCTTGGCGTGCCTGGGCACGAAATCCTCGAACAGGCCCAGAAGGTCGTGGTACACCTGGACCTGCCCGTCGCAGTCCGGCCCGGCACCGATGCCGATCGTCGGGATGGCGAGCCGTTCGGTAATAGTCGCGGCGAGCTGGGCGGGAACACATTCCAGCACGATTGCGTAGGCGCCGGCCTGCTCGAGCGCTTCGGCGTCGTTGATGAGACGGGCGGCGGCGGCGGGGGTCTTGCCCTGCACCTTGTAGCCGCCTAGCTGGTTGATGGACTGGGGGGTGAGGCCGATGTGCCCCATGACCGGAATGCCCGCATTGACGATGAAGCGCACCGTCTCAGCGACGTGAACTCCTCCTTCGAGCTTGACCGACTGAGCGCCACCTTCCTTCAGCAGACGGCCTGCATTACGTAGGGCGTCTTCGCGAGATGTCTGGTAGGTCATGAAGGGCATATCGGCGAGCACGTGCGCACGGCTGGAGCCGCGGACGACCGCCTTCGTGTGGTGCAGCATCTCGTCCATCGTTACCGGGATGGTGCTGTCGTAGCCGAGGACGACCATGCCCAGCGTGTCGCCGATGAAGAGAACATCGACTCCGGCGTCCTCCAGCAGGCGGGCGGACGGGTAATCGTAGCAGGTCATCATGACGATCGGCTCGCGACGCTTCTTTTTCGCCTTGAGGTCTGTTATCGATATTCGGTTTTCCATTGCGGTCTCCTTTCGGTACGGCCCCGTAAGGGTGCCGTCCGGCGGGCGAAGCAAGCCTCGCCCCTACAGAGTCACCAGGTCAGTCCCAATTGCTGGCGCATGGCTCCTTCGAACTGGGCATCGTCCATTGCTTTGCGCGCGGTAAAGACGAGGGCGGCGTCCCGGCCTACTGGATAGCGGAGCTTGTCGCCGTTCTCAATCGCCTCCAAGATCGCAGCGGCAACCTCCTCCGGCTGAGCCCGGACGCCGCCGCTGACGCGCAGGATGGGATCAAGGGTGATGCTTCCTTCGTAGTTGACATCGGCGCCGGTCACCATCACTCGGTGGATCTTGCTTTTGAGCATTGTTCGCATTGCGTTCTCCCCGCCGCCGTGGGGCATGAAAAAACCCTTTCGACGACCGAAAGGGCAGGTGCGCAGTCGCCTGAGGCGACTTCCCTATGCTCCGTCTCGGTCGTAGTCCGATCCAAGCGGCGTTGGCTGTATCGTTTTGCGGGCTGACCGTCCCACCGTGAGGAGGGATCGATGGCCAATGCAAGTGTAGCAGATGGGGTGCCAACTCAACGGAGCGTCGTTTGAGGAGCCGGCCGGCAAAAATGGAGGGGGCGCCTACATGCTTCCGAGCTGAAGCGTGTCAGCAACCCCCATGCTGCCCGGCAAAGGCGCGGGCGAACCCGCTACTAGAAACGGCCGGGCGGCGACTGGAAGCCCCGGAAGGGGCCTTCGTGTGTCTCCACGCGGCGGCTATTGAGCAGCCGCGACATTTCTGGGTAGCGGTCGCTGGTTTCGCGGACCGAGCCTTCCAGCTGGTCGCGCTTGGTCGTTTCGTCCCTCCGGTCCTGGCTCGTCACGGGAATCTCCTTTGCTCACTCGTCGGGTCGGGGATATGATTCCATTCTCATACGCCGGAGTGAATAGAACAGTTAACCGATCCTTAACATCAGTAAATGGTTGGTGAATAAGCGGAAATTTGATTCTGCAATCGGCAGGAGCGGGGCTGCGGCGCTGTGCTAAACTAGCGCCTGCTTTGCGGGTGGAAGCGACCGCCCCTCAAGTAGCAATCAAGGAGGCCCAGCACAATGCGCGAAGCTGTCGTCGTGGACATGGTCCGTACGCCGTTCGGGAAGGCGGGACAGCGGGGCGTCTTTCGGGATGTAACGCACGTCGAGCTCGTCGTACCGCTGCTGAAATCAATCCTCGAGAGGAACAAAGTCGCGGCGGAAGAGGTCGATGAAATCTTGATGGGCTCCGTCGGGATCGCCGGGATGCTGACGCGCTCGCGGCATTACGTGTTTGAAGCAGGCCTGCCCTTCAGCATCTCCGCGACCGATATGAACAAGCAATGCGGCTCGTCGCTTCAGGCATGCACCCAGGGCGCCTTCGCGGTAATGGCCGGGATGTCCGACGTGGTGCTCGCCGGCGGTGTCGAGACGATGGACCGGGTGCAGCCGATAAAGCCGGACGACGAACGGAACCTGAACCAAGTTCAGTCGGCGGAAGTGATGTCGCGCGAGATGCTGCCGGGCGACTGGCCCGGCGACAAGAAGCCGAAGTGGAACAAGCGCTGGTACCAGGTGACCGAGCCCTGGATCATGGACATGGGGGCCACAGCGGAAAAGCTAGCCCGGGAGCGCGGGATCTCACGCGAAGATTCTGACCGCTTCGCGCTGGACAGCCACAAGAAGGCCATACGGGCGCAAAAGGAGGGCCTTCTGGCCGGCGAAATTGAGACGGTAACGATCGAGTACTCGGACGGGTCTGCAACCAAAGTCGATACGGACCAGAACCCGCGAGAAGACACCACGCTCGAGAGACTGGGCCAGCTAAAGCCTTCGTATCGGCCGGATGGTCTGGTGACGGCGGGAAACGCCTGCCCGCGTACAGACGGGGCGACGATGACGCTCATCATGGACAAAGACGGCGCGAAGGAGCGAGGCCTCAAGCCGCTGGCGACGGTGCGTCACGCCGCGACGGTGGGAGTCGACCCGACGATCATGGGGATCGGCCCGGCGCCGGCGACACAGAAGCTGCTGAAGCGCACCGGCATGAGCATGGACGACTTCGACCTAATCGAGATCAACGAAGCATTCGCTTGCCAGGTGCTGGCGGTCGGCGAAGAGCTCGGTTGGGACTGGAACAGGGTGAACCCCAACGGCGGCGCAGTCGCTATCGGCCATCCGCTGGGCGCCAGCGGGGCGAGGTTGGTTGGGACGCTGGCCTACGAGATGAACCGCCGGGACGTCGAGTGGGGGCTCGTCACTCTGTGCATGGGCGCGGGGATGGGAATGTCGGTAGCTCTTCAGAGAGAAGCGTACGACTGGTAGAGAGACAACAAAAACCGGCTGCAGCGCTGTTGCCGCAGCCGGGCTGCGCGACGCCTAATTGATCAACGTCGCAGAATGTCCTATGAAATCGGGAGCGATGGGCGCTCCATGAACTCTCGCGCCTGCTCGTAGTTGAACCGGCCGCCGCAGGCGTCGCAAACGTAAGTCGCCTTCTCCTTATTGCCCATGTCTTCCGGCAAGTCCCACCTCTGGACAAGCGCCGTGTGCGGGCAAGGCGCGGGCTCGATGGCGTCTTCTTCCTTTTCCTTGTCCTTTGTTCGGCTAAGAAATCCCATTCCTTTACCTCCTGCTGTTCAAACGCATCCGGGCTCTTTTACGTTAATCCAGGACGAGTTACAGGCGGGCCTGTGTAACAGAGGTGGGCTTGCAATTGCGTAACAATTAAGGGCGCTTTTCCGCCGTATCTAATCGGGCTAGCGAGCGGGATTTAGCCGCCGAAGGCGGCGGCCGCCTGAGTGAGGCGAGAGAAAGCGGCGCGAACGATTCGGCGCTGCGTGTAATCGCCGTTGAACACCGGATCGCCAGTGTAGAAGAAGGAGCCGTCGCAGGTGATCAGCGTGATGACATCAGCCGGGGTTGGAGCCATCACCGATAGCGCATTGGGGTCATTAGGATCGACGGTAAAGCTGTCCGAGACGGTGTACCAGATCTCTGTCCCGCTGTCGCCTCGAAGGATGATGGAATCGCCCGCCTGGACGTCCTTGAGGTCATAGAAGACCGCGCGGCCGTTCCAGGTGACATGGGCGGCGAAGACGGCGTTGCTCCCTGTCCCCGGCGCCGCAGAGAAGTTGTACCATGCGACGTCGTCGGCGTTTAGCGGCACCTCCGGGACGCGGTTGGCGTCCACGCCGTATGGGAAGACGGCTGCGTTCACACCAATCTTGTCGATCACCATGTGGTATGCCGCCTCGCGCAGCGGCGGCTGCGGGGCTGCGACGGGGAAAGGAGTAGCGGCCACTCGCGCGCGGCCGAGAGGGCGGTCATAGACCCCCCCTGGGTCTGTGCGGTGCTGCGACGCTAAAGATGGCGCCGAAGCGTCGCCGCTCGAGACGAACTCGCGGTATAGGCCGAAGCTGGTCAGGATAGCGCCAGCGACGACCGCCGACCCTCCCAGAACAAGCAATAACGACCTGGTTAGATTTCGTCCGGCACGGGTGGCACTCATTTACGTCAATAGAGGGACCGGAAAGGCCCATTCCATTATAGGAGACCGCGACGCCGCTGCGGACTTGTGTGAGTCCTCAAGACGGTGTCTGTCCGGTAAACGTTGGCCCGCTGTCGGCGGACCGGCGCGTCGCGCCGCGCATTAATATAAGGATCACAACCTCACTTGTATAGTGAATAGACGAAAAACGTGGCTCAGGACGATGCATTGCCGAACAATGACTCGCTGACGGCCGTAAGCGGCCTGAGCGTGGGACACTGGACGGACGGCGAATCGCCGACGGGTTGCACGGTCGTGATCTGTCCGCCGGAAGGCGCGGTCGCTTCCGGCGATGTGCGAGGCGGCGCGCCCAGCACCCGCAACACCGACCTTCTGCGGCCCGGCCACCTGGTCGAGCGGGTCCATGCAATCCTGCTTACAGGAGGCAGCGAGTTCGGCCACGAGGCTGCGGCCGGTGTGGTTCGGTGGCTACGGGAGAAAGGCCACGGCTTCCCCTACCCAACGGGTACGCTGCCAGTCGTATGCGGTGCTGTGATCTTCGACCGGTCGATCGGCGACCCGGAGCGATGGCCGGGGGCCGAGGGAGGCTACGCGGCTTGCCAAAGCGCCTCTGCCGGCCCCGTCGAGGAGGGCAGCGTTGGGTCCGGCGCAGGCGCGACCGTCGCAAAGGCCCGAGGCATCGAGCGGGCGCTGAAGGGCGGCATCGGCTCGGCAGTGGAGCGGACCGCCTCGGGCATCGTCGTCGGCGCACTCGTCACGGTGAACTGCTGGGGCGAGATTGTGGACCCGGACACCGGTCAGGTCATCGCCGGGCCGCGGGGGGAGAAGCCGGGGACTTTCGAAAGCACCATCGAGGCGATGCGCGAGGCGCCGCCGCTCTCGCCGTTTCTGGCGGCGGCCGAGAATACGACGCTCGGCGTCGTGGCAACGGATGCCGTGCTGACCAAGGAGAACGCCTACCGGCTAGCCATCATGGCGCAGGCCGGGCTGGCGCGAACGATCCGCCCGGCGCACAGCCCCGTGGACGGCGACACCATCTTCACGTTGGCGACCGGCACGAACGATTCGCCGACCGACCTGCTTCAGCTGGGGACGCTGGCTGGGCGCGCCGTGGAGCGGGCGATTGTGCGCGCGGTGGTGACGGCGACGCGCGTGGCTGGCATACCGTCGGCGCGCGAGTGGATGGACGGGTAGGCGAGTGGATAGAGGTAAGAGGTAAGAGGTAAGAATTCCTGGCTGACCTTCTCGTTTTCGCCGTCCTCGTCAGCGTTATTGTTGGCGGTCCGCTGACATGGCTTCTACTGAAATCGCGGCCAACGCCCGGAACGAAGCAAATGGTCTTGATTGGCGGTGCCGCTGGCGAAGCTGAGCTCTCGGTTTGGGTAGCTGCGCTACGAAGCGCGGGGATCAGCGCCCGGGTGCAGAACGTGGGAGATTTCCCCTCGTATGGCAATACGCCTTACTCGTACGAGATCTGGGTGCCGGCGGGAGACGAGGCCCGGGACGCAAGGTGCTGGGCTTGTAGACGGACGAATCGCTCGGCGGGTTGAGACCCCGCAGCTCGGCTGATACCGGCGGCTTTCTCCCGCTTAGAGGCGACCCATCTTTACCGAATCTTCACTTTGGTGAAGACCGTCTTAACCGACGTATTAACCCTGCTAGGGGAAACTGTGACTCGTGATTACGTCGCAGTCCCGCCTGGGCGCACCATTGGGCGCCTTCGATAGGGCAGGTCAAGGATAAGGAGTGATGATGAGCTGGTTAGGGGGGCGCCTGCCCAAATGGGGTCCTTTCGGTGGAGGAAGCACCGCGGTACTGGAACGCGAAGAAACGCCCGAACCCGAGGTGGTTGCAGACAACGACAGCCCGCAGCTGATGGTCCTGGTCAATGATGCATCGGGCTTCGCGTGCTTCAAGACCCACACATTTCCGAATGCGCAAGCAGCCACGGAGTTCATCCTTTTCTGGTTCCGTAACGACACCGACGGCTTCAGCGCGTTCTGGGCGATGACGCGGGAGCCGCAGTCCCACACTCCCTCTGGAACGATTGCGGAGCCGCTCGTCATGATTAAGGACGCGCAACGGGTCGATGTCGTCTATTCGTTTTCATTCGTCGATAGGGAGTCCGCTGAGGCGTTCGTTCATGACGAAGTTGAGAACGGCACGGACTTCGGGCAGATAACGGTCTACTGGGCGGTACCTGTCAGGCTAGTGACAGACGCCCTGGGCAGGAGCATGTTGACGCCGTCCGTCCCGCCACGCGTTGTGGCTGCGGAGGAGACGGAAGCGGACACGGCCGACATGTGGGCCGCGCAGGAAGAACGAGCTGTGGAGCCGGTGGCTGAGCCCGATCCGGCAGCTGAGCCGCGTAGAGTCTTCCAGGAAGCACCCAACGCTCACACGGGCGTCGCCAAGGGCATGTCCGTCGGGCAGGAAACGTTCGAACTCACCTCCTGGATCGAGAGGGCACGCAAGAAGCCGCAGAGGAAGGGGACGGACAAGATGCCTTCGGGCCGGTCCTCGTCCAAGAGCGCGTTGGAGACTCGTGAGCTGGCTGCCGACGCTCCTTCCGAGCCCCTCGCCGTCGCCGTCGCCGACGAGACGCCGGTGGCTGATCGCGGCGAGTCGATCGACGGCGTGGCCCGGCCGCCAGAGACGGCAGAAGACCCGGCGCTTCTCTCGCAATCGCCCGCAGCGGCGAATGGCTTCGAAGACCTTTCCGAAGAGCCCTCTATGAAGCTGGCTGAGGTGCAGATCACGGAAGATACGTTAGTCGAAAATGCGGTGCTCGAAGACGCGGTCGTCGAAACCGTCGTGGAAGAAGCGGTGGTGGAAGCGGCCGCCCTCGAGTCCGTCGACGCGCCGCCTTCGCCTGAAATCGAGGAGCGAGCGGAACGGGACGAACAACAGGACGAGCGAATAGAAGCTTCAGTCGGCGACAGTGAGCCAGATGTCAAGCCAGAGAGTCGGCCGGTCCAAACAGAGGCCGACAGACGCCTAGGCGAGTCTAATGAGCAATACGATCGCTCGCATAACGGGTTCATAACCCTTGAACCGGTCGATATCGTCGTGCACACGAATGGCCATAGCAAGATCAAGCCGGCGGAACCGCCCGCGGAGGTCACCGAGTCGCCGGAGGCGACGATAGAGACAGAAGCCGAGCAGATCACGGACAGCGAAAAGGACGAGGCGTTCGACATCAGAATCGACATCCAACTGGGCTCGTCACGGGCCATGAAAGTAAAGCGCTGGGGGATACAGGAGAACCCCTTCAATGGGTTCAAGTCTCCGCGAGGGCGATTCTAATCAATTAGCGGTTCATCGTTGGGAGGAGCCGGGGCCGACGGGTCCCGGCTCCTCTTTTTCTAAGCGGTTTCCGCCGCAATTCTACGTCAGACGGGTAGCGGCAACTGCTCATTTCTCAAGGTCATCCCGGGCAGCAGCAATTTCGTTGAGCAGGCGCCGAATCCGGCCGCGCACTTCATCGACGCCCCATGGTTCGGGAAGCCAGCGTTGGAAACGGTCATTCGGAGGGGCCTAAAGGTATCGTCAATCGACCGCGATAGCCAGAATGACGAGGGGAATGCAGGCGATCAGCCGTTTCATGGAGCCAATCTTAGGATGAGCAACGATCTTGGTCATCGTTGCAGGTGGCTCCCTTGGCGAAAGCTACAGCGCTTGGGCAGGCCTGCCGCGCGATTGTTATTTCCTTGTCATTTTTCAGCCCGACGCTTGACGACTATTGCCCCTCACGAATCGCACAATTGAGCCGACTCTTGAAGGAAAGGGAGGAGATGAAATGTACATCGGTGTTGGTACAGTAATTCTCATCCTGGCAATCCTCCTGCTGCTGGCCCTACTCTTCTAAGCAGGCGCCAGGACAAGACCAAAACATAGCCGGCGGCTTTGGCCGTCGGTTATCGTTCGTTCAAAGCTGTGTAGTGACGGCGCTCCGGCCCGACGAACACCTGCCGCGGGCGGGCGATCTTTTGCTCCGGGTCTTCGATCATCTCGCGCCATTGCGCCAGCCACCCAGCCGTGCGCGGAATCGCGAACAGCACCGGGAACATATCGACCGGAAAACCGAGCGCCTGGTAGATGATGCCAGAGTAGAAGTCCACGTTCGGATAGAGCTTTCGCTCGATAAAGTACTCGTCCTCCAGCGCGATCCGCTCCAGCTCTAGCGCGATCTCCAGCAGCGGGTTGGCGCCCATCAGCTCGAAAACCGCGTCCGCGGTCCGTTTGATAATCTTGGCGCGCGGGTCGTAGCTCTTATAGATCCGGTGCCCGAATCCCCACAGAAGGCCCTCGCCGCTCTTGACGTGCTTCACGAATTGCGGCACTCGGCTCTTATCACCGATCTCCATCAGCATCTTGATCACGGCTTCGTTCGCGCCGCCGTGGAGCGGACCGTACAGTGCCGCCGCCGCGGCCGCGGTCGCCGAATACGGGTCGGCATCCGAACTGCCCACCGAGCGCATTGCGTTAGTGCTGCAGTTCTGCTCGTGGTCCGCGTGCAGGATGAACAGCACGTCTATCGCGCGCTCCAGCACCGGGTCCGGCGCATACTTCGGCTCCGACATCTTCCACAGCATCGAGAGGAAGTTTCCGGTGTACCAGAGGTCGTTGTCGGGGTACACGTAGGGCAGACCGCGGTTGTGCCGATAGGTGAACGCCGCGATCGTCGGCATCTTCGCAATAAGCCGCTGCGTCTGGATATGTCGCGACCACGGGTCCGATACCGCCTTCGCGTCCGGATAGAAGGTCGACAGGGCCGCGACCGTGCCCAGCAGCATCCCCATAGGATGAGCGTCGTACTGGAAGCCTTCCATGAACTTTTTCACGTTCTCGTGCACGTATGTGTGGAACGTTATGTCGTGCACCCATTGGTCGAGCTGGCTCTTGGTCGGAAGCTCTCCGTGGATCAGGAGATAAGCCGTCTCCAGAAACGAGCTGTTTTCGGCCAGCTCCTCTATCGGGTAGCCCCGGTACTCCAGGATTCCCCGCTCACCGTCAACGTGAGTTATCGCGCTGCGGCAGGAAGCCGTATTGGCGAACCCGGGGTCGTAGACCATGAGACCGAAGTCCCCCTCGTACGCCTTCACCTGACGAAAGTCCTTGGCCCGTACGGTGCCGTCTGTGATGGGCAGTTCGTACATCTTCCCAGTGCGGTTGTCAGTGACTGTCAGGGTCTCGCCTTGGCCATCATTTCTGGCCGGCCGCGCCTGTTTGTGTGTCTGCATGCTCATCTGCTCATTCTACGCCAACGAGCGACCGGTTGTTTTGGTTAATCTTCGTCTAGGCCATCAAGCTGCCTTTGCCGCCGGTTTCCGGGTAATCTATTCTCCGGCGGCATGCTTATCGTCGGTCGCTAACGCCCGTCACCGCGCTGCGTCGCTGCGGAATTCAATCGGACCCATCTTCGGACAGTGCACCGAGCATTCTAGCGAGGTCGTGCTTTGCGTCCAGGATTCCCGCCCAAAGATCCCCAACTTTCGCGATCCGGTCATAGGCGGTGAGGATGGTGAAGTCGCTCGGATAGATTTCCTTGATCTCCTCCCAGCGAACAGGCATCGACACGCCCGCCTCTGGACTCGGTCGTGGCGAATATACCGAGGCGAGCGTCTTCCCCCGCACGTTTTGGTTGTGGTCGAAGAATACCTTCCCGGTCCGTTTGTCGACGGACCACTCCATCGTTATGTCGCGGTGGTGCGCCTGAATGAGGTACTTCCCGATCGTTTCGCAGGCGGCGCGCACCATATCGTAGTCGAACTGCCGAAGGATGGGCACATACACATGAAGCCCCGTTCTGCCCGTGGTCTTGACGAAGGACGACAGGGAAAGCGAGTCTAGTAGGTCCTTCAGCCAAAGCGCCACATCGCACGTCTTGAGAAAAGCCCTTCGGTTAAGCTCCGGCTCGGCCCCCTTTTTCTCCTTTCCGGAGTAAATGTACGGATCGAGGTCGAACACGATGAAATCGGGGTAGTTCAACAACGACGCGTCGATGTTCTTCGCCGATCCAGCAAACGTTACCGGCAAGTGGTGAGCATCCGGCTCGGGGCTGATCCGCGAGTACCACGTGTGCAACTCGATATCCGCCAGTTGGCCCAACCAGAGCAATGTTGGCAGGTTGTTGCACACCAGATAGTCGACATCGCCGGCGTTGTCGCGAGAGTATAGCTTTACAGTCTGGACGAATTCGGGCAGTTTGCTCTCGAATCGCTTCTGGTAAAAGTGCCCGCCGTAGATGCCGTTCGGGTAGCGCGTCAGCGTAATTGGGCGGTCCCGCATGTGTGGAAGCAGATAGGGGGAGACCTTCGCAAAATAGACCAAGAGGTCTCGTTTCGTCAGCGCCCTGCGCTGTTCGATCGCCGGCCAGAACTCCTTGTCGAGGTTGTTCAGCGGGATCTTGAGGCCCTCGACCCTCAGGATGAACTTTTCATGCGGCTGTTCGAGCTGCTCGAGCACCTCGGCGACGGCATCGTTGTCACCCGGTCTGGAATCGGACCGGGCGCTCAAGGGCGGGGGTACCGGCTCCTCTCGCCTCACGTCGGCAGGCGCCTTGTCCTCTCGCAGTCCGAGGAAGCTCGGGGCGCGCAGGACCCCATCTTTTGTCCACTGGGCGTACCTGACCTGCGCGACAAGTTCCGGCTTCACCCAGGTGACAGGCATATTTTTCGGCCTGCCGAACGGCATCCCCGCCCGCGAAGGCTCCTCGGCGAACGGCCGCTCATCCGTCCGCAGCACCTCCAGCCTCTCCTTGAGCATCTTGAGCGTCTTGTCGTTGAACCCGGTGCCCACATGGCCCGCATACACAAGCTTCCCTGCATCATCGTAGTAGCCGAGGAGTAGCGAGCCGAACGTGCCCGCTCGCCATCCGCCGCCTTCGGTATATCCGCCTATGACGAACTCGCCCTCCTTGGTGCTCTTGATCTTCATCCAGTTTTTCGACCGCCTCCCCGACTCGTAAACGCTGTCCCGCCTCTTCGCTAGCAGCCCCTCGAGGCCGTGTTCGACGGCTGCGCGATAAGCCACCTCGCCGTCCTGCTCGAAGTGCTCGACGAGCCGGACGCGGTTCGTCGGCATGAGCAGCTGGCGTAACAGCCGTTTGCGCTGCTCTAGCGGCGCGCCTCGGAGGTCATACCCGCCCGCGTACAGGATGTCGAACACGTAGTAGAAGACAGGCACCTGCGACTCAGCTCGCTTGATATCGCTTTCGCGCATCAAGTTGAGCCTCTGTTGAATCTGCTGGAAAGACGGAACGCCGTTTTCATCGAAAGCGACGATCTCCCCGTCCAGCACCATCTCTGGTTCCACTTGTTCCCGTAGCTCGCTGGTTATGCCCGGGTACTGCTTGGTCGCGTCCAGCCCCCGGCGAGAGAAGATACTGACGTTTCCTCGCTGGATGAAAGAGAGCGCTCGCACGCCGTCCAGCTTGGGCTCGAAGAACCAGTCGGCAGACGAGAAAGGGCCTTCCGAGAGCGAAGCGTTCATCGGCTCGATCCAGCGCGGAAACGGCGCCGGCCGCGCGCCCCCTAGGTCGCCGGGGCGGAGGCACATCTCGGCAACCGTCCGCCGCTCCGGGAGGCGTCCCGCCTTGATGTCCTCCAAGGTGAGTCCAGAAAGCACCGATCTGTGTTCCTCTATGACGTCGCGCTCCGTGTCTGCAAAGCGGTCCTTGTGCTTTATGAGCAACCATTCGTTCGCCGCGCGCCTGGTACGTACCAGCGTCCAGGAGCCCTTCAGTTTGTGTCCGCGAAGGAACACCGAGATCTTCCCTACCGCGATGCCCTGCCGCATCCGGGCTTCGGCCTCGTCGCGGTCGTCGAACGACAGCTTGCCTCCCTCATCCGGCGAATAGGTGCCCGCATCCCAGACGATCACCTGGCCCGCGCCGTACTCGCCTTTCGGGATCACTCCCTCGAACGATGCGTAATCGAACGGATGGTCCTCCACCATCACAGCCAGCCGCTTGTCACGCGGGTTCAGCGAGGGCCCTTTCGGCACCGGCCACGACTTCAACACGCCATCGACTTCGAAGCGGTGGTCATAGTGCAGGCGAGTAGCGGCGTGCTTTTGAATCACAAAGATGAGCGGCCCGCGGCCTTCTTTCTCGGCGCCGGGAGCCGGCTCTGGCGTGCGTTCGAAGTCGCGCTTTTCCCTGTATTTCTCGAGCACACGCCTATTATGGCATCAAAGGCTCATTTCCCCCTCCACACCGCCTGGGCCGGCTCTCGGTCTGATAGTGGAATGCAAGACTGAGACCGCCGAACTTTACGTTGCGCGCATTCGGCACCGGCGACTATTCAGTCGTGATGGGCGAAGTATTCAGGAAGTTTGCTCACGCTGTCTCCGAGAAGGTCGGCTCGGTTGGGGCATTCATCGTTGCGGTAGCTGTCGTTCTCGCATGGGTCGTGACGGGCCCAATATTCGGCTTTTCCGATACTTGGCAACTCGTTATCAACACTGCGACCACTATCGTTACATTCCTCATGGTCTTCCTAATTCAAAACACTCAAAACCGGGATAACCTCGCCCTCCAGGCGAAACTCGACGAGTTGATCGTCGCCACCAAGGGCGCCGACAACAAGCTCGTCCTCGCCGAAGAACTGACCGATGAGCAATTCAGCCGGCTGAAGGCTCACTTCGAAAGGGTAGCGAGCAACAGAACGGCAGCTCGTGGCGCTGCTTCAGGGGCACGCCGGCGCTCGAACCGCGCTAAACGCTCAAACTGATTGCAACGGCGTCGTTCTGGTAGGTGACGCCGGCACCGTCGTAGAAGGCAACGCATGCGCATCCGATTGGAAATATTTCTCGGCCGTCCCTCCGAAGTATCGTCGAATTACCGCATCTGACGACTCGAGACCGACACAGCGACGCGAACGAACCGGCCGGCCAATCCTTCTCCGCCCGTGCTCCCCGCTCATCACGCGCTGCCGCAATGCAACCCTCGCCGTGAGCGGACAGACCGTGAACCCGCATTTGGGCGCTACCCAACTAGCGAGGAGGATTGCCCGCGTCCTCACTTCCGGCACATCATTGACGCGCTCATAACTATTAGCTGGAGGTAGTCGTGTTCAACCTTAGCGTCAACGGATTCGAAATTGTTGCTCGAACTCTTATCATTTATGCGTGTTTGCTTCTCGCCCTGCGTGTCGTCGGCAAACGCGAGATCGGCCAAATGGCGACTTTTGACCTCGTCGTAATCCTACTCATCTCGAACGCCGTGCAGAACGCGATGGTGGGCAGCGACGTCTCAGTTACCGGCGGCCTGATCGCCGCCGGCGTGCTCATCGGCGCCAACTACGGCGTCGCCACTGCCCGCGAACGCGTGATATGGCTGCGCGAGGCCGTTGAGGGCTCGCCGACCGTCGTCGTCAGCGACGGCAAGCTCCTGAGACAGAACATCCGCCGTGAGGGTCTTGACGAAGAGGAAGTTCTGATGGCCATACGAGAGCACGGAATCGATAGCATAGACGAGGTCCGGCTTGCAGTGCTCGAGACGGACGGTTCCATCAGCGTGATCCAGACGGACGATGGGTCAGGAACTGGACGGCCCCGCCGGCGGACCCGACTGCCGTGGAGACGGAGCGGCTAGAGCCTATCCGGCCTTGCGCCTCTGGGCCGGTGCTTCCTCTTCATCCTCATCGCCCTTCTTGCGCTTCTTCGCGGCCTCGACGCTTGCTCGGAGCGCCGACATGATGTCGGTAACTTTCGCCGGACCCGCCGCCGCAACCTCCGGGAGCTCTTCGCCCTCGAGCTTGGCCTCGATAAGCTTCATCAAGGCGTCGCGATACTCGTCCTTATACTTCTCCGGTTCGAATTCCTCGCTCAGCAGGTCGATCAGCGTGTACGCCATCTCCAGTTCTTTGTCGGAGATCGTTACGTCTGGCAACTCAGTCTTTTCCACGCGGATCTCATCCGGGTAAAAGAGCGTCTCCAGGATCAGGGTTCCGTCCATCGGCCGCAGCGCGCAAAGCTGCTCTTTGTTCCGCACCGCGATCTTCGCGATACCTGTGAGCCCCTTCTCACGGAGGGCCGTCATCAACAACGCGAAGGGTTTAATCCCCTTGGCGTCCGGCTCCAGGTAGTAGCTCTTTTCGTAGTACACCGGGTCGATCTCTTCCGCCTTCACGAACGCCGACAGCTCGACTGTCTGCTTGCTCGGCAGAGGCAGCTTCTCGAAGTCTTCCTCGGTCAGGATTACGTGCTCGTCCCGTGCATACTCATATCCGCGGACAACCTCGCTCCATTCCACGGCTCGCTCGTGCGTCGGGCACCAGCGCAGTTGCTGCAGCCGCGTATTGCACTCCTTGTGCAGTAAATGGAAGGAGATGTCTTTGCTTTGCGTGGCCGTGTACAGCTTGACCGGGATGCTCACCATCCCGAAGCTGATCACGCCATTCCAGATGGACCTAGGCATTTCAGTACCCTTTCTCGGCATCTCCGCGCCTCTGCGTCCGCAGAAATGCCTAAGGTTGGACTTTAAATGATACTCCACCGTCGAAGGGCCGCGAAACGCGACCGCTTATCTCGTACAATTTCAGATACCTATCGAAGCCAATCCCAAGGAGCGCCCATGAACCGCGAAGACGCCTGGAACATCCTCTGCGAGCACACCAAGACCGAACCGCTCCGCAAGCACGCCCTGGCCGTCGAGGCCGCGATGCGGGCCTACGCCGGGAAGTACGGCGGGGATGAGGACCGCTGGGCGATGGTCGGTCTCCTCCACGACTTCGACTTCGAGATGCACCCGAACCCCGAAGAACATCCTGTCAAAGGAGCCGAGATCCTCCGCGAGCGCGGCGTCCCGGAGGACATCGTATACGCCGTACTCTGCCACGCTGACTATCTCGGCCTCGAGCGCAAGGCGCCGATGGACCGCGCGATCTACGCCGTGGACGAACTAACCGGGTTCATCACCGCCGTGGCTCTCGTCCGCCCCGGCAAGTGCATCGACGAAGTAGATGTCGCCGCTGTTCGCAAAAAGATGAAGGACAAAGGATTCGCCCGCAACGTCAACCGCGACGATATCACCAACGGCGCCGAGCAGCTGGGCGTCAACTTGGACGAACACATCGCCTTCGTGATCGAGTCGCTCAAACCCGTCGCTTCGCAGCTCGGCATCGCCGGCAGCGCGAACACTGGCTGAGGAGCACATCCCGGAGCTCGACAACTTGCAAGAGCCGATGGCCTTCAGAGTTTGCAGGCTTATGCTTTTGTCCGTTTGTCTCCGCTACGGCCAGTATCGCGCTTCCGTCGCTTTTATGAGGTCGATGTAGGCCTTCGTCTCTTCGTACATCTTGCCGCTCATCGTCGCGCCGTACCCCTGATAGTACGAGGCGAGAGCCTTGTCCTTATCCCCGCCGGTGGCATCGAACAGGAGGCGCAGGTAGCGCGTCCCCATCTTCACGTTGTCGTACACGCTTACGTCCTCATGCAGGTCGGTGCCGATTACAGACTGTTCCAGCCACTGCGCCGTCGTTGGCATCAGTTGCATAAATCCAATCGCTCCCGCGGGGCTCACGACATGCTGTTGCCAGCCGCTTTCGAGCCAGGCCAGCGCCTTGACCAGCCCCGGGTCTAACCCTTGCTCGCCCGCCAACTCATCAAACATTCTCTCCAGATCAGGATCGTCGGGCGGATGAAGGGCGGCCTGCGCCGACGGTACCTTCGGCGGCAATGCCGCTCCCGGCACCGTTAGCCGTTGTCCTGGAACGATATGCTGAATATCGGCGATCTGGTTCGCCTCGGCGAGCGCTTGCGTCGTAACGTCGAAGCGGACCGCGATCTGGCTCAACATATCCCCCGGTTGCACCTCATACTCGATTGTGCCGGGCTTTGACGGCGTTTCTCGATCCGGGAGCTTAATGATCTGCCCCGGCAATAGCAGGTCCGGATACTTGATGTCATTGAGCTTCACCAGCTCGTCGACGCTGGTATCGTACTTGGCGGCGATACTCCAGAGCGTATCGCCGCTCGCCACCGGGTGATGCCGGGGCGAGTCCTCAGCCACAGCAAGCCCGCCTGTGGCAAGCCAGAGCGCCAGAGCTGCTCCTAGAGCGGCAGCGAGCCGCCAGAATATACGCATCTATGCCTCCCCTTTGGTCTTTCGGTATCGATGCAGCTATAAAGACGCAGAGAGGCGCCTATTGTTGCGTCGCCGGTTAGCTAGCCCGGCTACTTCGGACAACTCGAGCAAGCTATCGGCAACTCAGCCCTGGATTTCGTAAACTGCAAGCCGTCACTCAGGAGGTCCAAGATGGGAGAACCGTACGGCATCGAGGCTCTGGCTCTGGACGTAGCCGAGGCTATCGCTCGCTATCCGAACGAGAGGGAGCGTATCGAGGCCGTCAAACCGTCACTCGCGCGCTGGATGGAACGGCAGCAAGGTCTGCTTCCCGACCATCGGCTGCCTTGCGAGGGCAATCGCGCTTGCGGCCACCTGCTCCATACCGCCGAAGACGGCTCCTTCTTCATCATCTCCGTGGTCTTCCCGCCGGGCACGAGTAGCGGCGTCCATTACCACGGCGCTTGGGGCGTCATCGGCGTCCTTGAAGGCGAGGACGAGGAGACCAAATACGCCCGACCGGGCGGTCCGACTGACGTTAATGCGGGCCAGGAATGCGCCCTCCAAAAGACCGGCGTTTACCACTTCCCGCCCGGCAGCATCACCCACCTCTTGCCGCCCGACGAGGGCTTCCACCGGGTCCGCGCCGCCGCTGACGTCAACGGCGTCTCGATCCACATTTTGGGGGGCACGGCCGAAACACACCCCCACTTCCTCTGCGATAACGTCACCCGCAAGCTGGTCGACTTCCCCATGCACACGCTCCTGGGTTGAACAATGGGAGCCGATCTGCGCATCTCCTCCGAACCGATGGCACCGGAAAGCGACGCTCAGTTCGTGCGCGACGGCCTGTCCCTATACAACGTCGCCCGCACCGGCTACGACCACTGGCGCCCACTAAAGCTATTCGTGCGCGACGCCACCGGCTTGATTCGAGGCGGTCTCCTGGGCCATATCTGGGGCGGGTGGCTTCACATCACCGACCTCTGGCTCGAGGAGTCCGCGCGCGGCGCCGGCCTGGGCCGCAGCCTCATCGAGACGGCGGAGACTGAGGCGCGCGCGGACGGCTGCCGATACGTGCACCTGGATAGCCACACCTTCCAGGCGCCGGAGTTCTACAAGAAGCTCGGGTACGAAGAGTTCGGCCGCCTCAAGGACTCACCGCTCGGCCACGAACAAGTCTTCCTCTGGAAGCGTCTCTAACACGGCCGCGCGCAACTACCCCGTGCCCTCTTCTTTCGTTTATCCGTTTGTTCCGTTCGTGCGCCTACGAGAGCACCCCGAAATCCGTCCAACTGTTCGTCGGTTCGCCCCAGTCCACCTCAACTTGCTCAATGCGGGCAGACCTTGGCCCCTCGCGCAGGTACTCCAGAAGTTGCTCCAGATCCTGGCGCGGGCCCTCAGCAACGACCTCGACCGACTGCCCGTCGTCGAGGTTGCTCACGTACCCTGTCAGCCGCAAAAACCGCGCCCGCGTGTATACGAACTGCCGGAAGTTCACGCCCTGAACCCACCCGTGAACGACAGCCCGAAGCGACGAGCGCGCCTCGTCATCGCTTTTTCCCTCACTTTTCGCTCCGTGTTCCTGGCTCCTCACCGAAGCACCTCTCGAAGCGCCTCCTCAACCACATCTTTCGGCACATCCTCTCGCAGCACCGGCTCTCCGATCCCCTCGAGCAGCACCCACTGCACATTCTCCCCGCGGACCTTCTTGTCCAGTGCCATCGCCGCCTCTACCCGGTCGCGATCGATGCCTTCTGCCTTCAGCGGCAGCCGGTAGGCTTCCAGCAGCCGCTGCTGCCGCTCGATGGCGTCCGGCGAAAGCAACCCAAGCCGTTCGCTGATTCGAGCCGCCGCCGTCATCCCGATCGCCACAGCTTCTCCGTGCAGGAAGCGGCCGTACCCCGTCGCCGACTCGATGGCGTGCGCCAGCGTATGACCATAATTTAGCGTCGTTCTCTCGCCGGTTTCCTCCCGCTCATCTGCGCTCACAACCCGCGCCTTGATTACAACGCTCTTCCGGATGGCATCGGTCGTGGGCTCGGGTTCGAGCTTCAGAATCCGTTCACGGTTCTCCTCCAGGAACGGCATCAGGTCCCCATCCGCGATCATCGCGTGCTTGATGACCTCCGCCCAGCCGGAGAAGTACTCCCGCGGCGGCAGCGTCCGCAATGCCGCGACGTCCGCCAGAACCAGCCGT
>Ga0209376_1000553_pt1 | contig 40754 bp, 29 predicted proteins | sample GraSoiAngelo_134_FD_185891 | JGI IMG/M metagenome (GOLD analysis project Ga0209376, IMG submission 185891) | Grasslands soil microbial communities from the Angelo Coastal Reserve, California, USA - 14_0929_05_30cm (SPAdes) (version 2) | ecosystem: Environmental > Terrestrial > Soil > Grasslands ...
GGTATCTGCCGGTTGTCTGGTTGGCGTGGACTGTGATCACCACCGGTTCGGCGCCTGGGGCGGGAAAATACCCCGCACTCGCAAATATAAGGAGCGCCATTGCGGCGTTTCGAAGCGAGTGCGGATGGAGGGTTAGGACCGAAACAGACGCCATGAGATCTCCGACGTAATGTTTAGCCAACTATTGGCCGCTGGCACCGCTGAGTTTCTGTCTAGGCAGCTTCTTGCGGGCATCAATTTTCTGCACGCATGGCTGAAGGAACTGAGCCTCCTTTGTTCAGCGCAGCAGTGCCGAGGCACGCCATTGACACCGGCCTATCACGCTATGGCCCTTCTTGGAAAACCAACCGGGGCCGACCGACCAAACCTGAAGGCAAGGGCTGCAAGTTCTCCATGTCTTGAGGAACCGCGCGCACTCCATACTTGCTGTTAAGCAGCTTGTAATCCGGGAGTGAGCGGCCCGCAAGAGGATTGATAGCCAGATTTCCAACGACGATTTTCAAATGATTCTCGCCGGAGTGGAGCCTGCCTGAAATGTCCAATTCATAGGGAGGCTTCCAGATCGAGCCCGCAGGCTCGTCGTTTACGAAAACTTGCGCGGCTTCACGAACGGGACTTTCCAACCAGGCGCGCATGCGCGGGCGGCCGGCTTGCGGCCGTTCGACAACTGTTCCCGGACCGAAGTCAAGGTACGCGCGAGTTCTCGGATTTAGAGTCCTCGGGGAAACGGTGATGTTTTTCTCGTAGACGGCCCTGCCTGAATAAAACCGCGTCTCTTCGTCATCCGTCCAGGAGTGCAGTTTATCCATATGAAGGATTCGACCAAGCTCTGAGAAACTGACAGTCCAGTCGGTTCCCAGATCGAGCACGTCGCGAGCAGGTACAGACATGGAAATTTTTGGTTTAGATTGAACAGCGACCTGAGGATTACCAGCAGAAAAGATGATGACCCGTGATTCGTAGGGCTGCAAATTCAGTTCGAGCACAGGGTTTGTGTTGGCTGGCGAGATATCCCCGGAAGAAGGGTCCCAACATTCTGCATGGGGTTCCGAGACGCGAAATGTAGCGGTTGTGGAAATGGGCCGGTTGCTTGTATTCGCCAGGAAGTAGATTTCGGCAGAGGGCAATTTGCGATGCACGAAGCCAATTTCCGGCGTCGGAGAAAAAGTCTTGAAGTCAGGCTTGACTTGCTGCGCCAGCACTTTGCCAAGTTGGCTTTCTTCTGAAACGAGAAGGCCTTTTCCGCTTGAAGCGTGGAACAAAACCTGCGAGATTTCACGGACTTGAGGAGTATCTGCTTCCGACTCCAGCAAGCCGGGAGCCCGCGATGGGAGATTGCGGAGAGCAATCACGATGCCGCCATTGCGTGCGTACGTCTCGATCTGGCGGTAGGTCGCCAGGGACAACCGTTCTACACCTGGCAAGACCAGAACCGCATAGGGAATGCCTGTCTCAGCGATCGCTTCCGGGTCGATAAAATCGAAATTGAACCCCGCATCAATAATTTGGGGAATTACGACCGGTCCAAGCAACCGCTCCATCGATTCGCTGACGGAGTCCTTCCCAACTGTGAATTGTGCCCAGGCATCATCCGTGGGCAACAGGAGCGCGACATCATTCGGGGGCTTGCCTTGGCGGAGGACATAGCTGATCCTTTGCAAATAGCGCGTAACGTCCGGCATGACTGGCCACCACGGATTGTGATCATTGAGCGCCCCGGCAGCGTAGAATGCCCATCCCGGCTCGCCAGCCTCTTTCGGCGAATACGGCCATCCGTGCCCGACAAGCTGATTGACTCCTTGCAGAAAAAACAAGTCGGCTTCCGCTTTCATATCGAGTGGTGTCGCTCGAAAGGCGGGAGAATGCAGCCACGTCCAGGTTTCAGCGGAAGTAATATTCCCTCCCAGAAGGTGGTTCGCCGATGAGGCCCAACGGGTAGTTGAGAAACTTCGCCATTGTGTGCCTTCGCCTTCCGGCAGGTCCACCAAAGCATTACTGGACAGCGTAACAGCGGGGATCCCGTATGTCTGAGAACGAAAACGTGTCTTGTGCTGGGCCGCCCACTCTCGAATTGGAGCGAGATAGCGCTCATCAATCAGTTCGGTAAGCGTCTTACCCCAATCATGGCGGATGTCCGAAGTCTTGGGACCGATGTCTTGAACCAGGGCTGGCAAGTACGGTGTTAAATCATAGCCACGGCGCTGGTAGAATTCTCGCAGCAGGTCGCTGGTCCAGTCCGAACCATACACTTCCAGGCTGTCACTGAAGACGGAATAGGGAGGATCGTCTCCAAAGGCTTCCATCAACCGGTTTCCGACGGTGTGAAGATGATTCTCAATTGCCCCGCGGTCAAAGTGATCGAGGACGAACCCTTCGGCACCAATGGCTGGCCGCTTGACCATCATCCCTGTCCGGCTCGAGATGAAGAACAGGACGACATGCGGGCCAGTAAGGTTCTCTGGAAGGTGAAGCCGGCTATTCTGAATCTCGAGGATCTGCCGGGCTTCAGATGCCAAAAAGTTTTTCGGCTCGCCGGGTGCCAGGAACGCCGCGATCAACTGCTCGCCAGCGCCAATGCTGGGGACGGCTAGTGAATATGCTCCCAGGGGAACAGCCGTCGTTACAATTCGCAGTGCACCAGCCGCCTGTGTTATAGGGATGTGCGGCCCCCCAAAAGGCCAGCCGCTCCCAAGTGTCACGTCTATGCGCAGACCGAGTCTGCGCGTTTCGTCCGCCGCAAAGTGCAGATCATCGATAAATTCATCGGACAGATAGGGGAAGTTGTGGAAGCCGCGCGCGGGATCGTCGAGTTCAAGCGGGTAGACGGGCTGAACTTCAACTCCTCCGATTCCGCCTTCCTTCATCTTGCTAAGTTCGCGCGCAAGTTCCGGCTTCGTCATCGCAGGCCCGAACCACCACCAGCGCATCAAGATCCGGCTGTCGTCAGGAGGATTCGAGAAGTTTTGACGCAATATCTCCAATTCGGTTGCAGGCCCGGTTGGCCTGGCCGCATACACGAAGAAACCTGCAACAATTGGTAGTAGGAACAATAAACTGCGAAGTGTTTTCAATTGGCTGCTCTACCAATGCATCTTGAATCCGAGTTGCAGAATCCTCGGGTCGAATGCGCTGGGAACGAACCCAGGCGTGCTCGCGCCGCTCTGCCGGCCAAAGTTGGAGGAATTCCAGCCTGCAGTTGTGCCGGGGACTCCAATGCTCGGATTGAAATGATTGATGGCGTTGAAGGCCTCAAATCGAAACTCAACCTGTTTCTGTTCGCGGATTGGAAAAATCCGGCTGACCGCCACGTCCATATTGAACGTTCCCGGCGAACGCAGAAAGTTGCGTCCAATGTTGCCGAAGGCCCCATTTGGAGGTGTGAAGGCGGCTTTGTTGAAGACGAAATAACACTGCGTCGTCCCGGTCGTGTTGCAGGGCAGCCACTGGTTTAGGTAGAGCGGCTGCCCTGCAACGATGTTTACCCGGTCGTTGCCTTCATTGGTGAAAGAAGTGTCCGTGCCCGAGCGTATGTCAATCGGCCATCCGCTCTGGGCGCGAATCCCCGGTGCGAATTGCCATCCGCCCAAGAGCCAGCGCATCGCTCCGTTTCCATGGAAGGGACTGCCCGCAACCATCGTGGCGTTGAAAATGTGTGTGATATCGAAATTGCAGACGGCGTAGTCGGCGCGCGGATTGTTCTGGATTTGGAAGTACGTGCCACGGAGGTCTCCGTTAAAGTCCCCAATGCTCATGCACTTTGAATAGGTGTAGTTCGTATTGAGTGAGAATCCTTTACTAAATCGATGATTCAGACTGGCAAGCAGTCCATGATAATTCGAAAAGCCGTTCGGCCAAGCCATGTCCAGGATTCCGACGCCGCCAGGGTTCTGAGGTGCGCTCACCCCACCTGCTGTAAGTGTCAGAAAGCGTCGAGCTGCCTCATTTCCTGCATCCTTCGTGCATGTGCCGCCTGGCGCCGCTGCGCAGGCGGCCGCTGTAACCTGTGGGGCGTTGAAGTCATACGACAAAGGAATGTGAACGCTGCGGTTGCCCAAATAAGAAAGCGAAAACGCCCAGTTGCCGAAGAACTGGCGCTCCCAGCTCAGGTTCCATTGCTGCATGTACATGGGCCTCATGTCCGGAGGCAACGAAACCCAGAATGAGCCACCCGGAAAGATGGCCCCGGTGGCGGGGAATGGATTCTGATTTGCATTTGCAGACCCGCAACCAGTGGAGTTTGAATAGTTGAGCCACGGATTCGAAAACGTGCCGCACCCGCTGGCATTGTCAATCTGATTGACGACCGGCGGGTTGGACGTTAGTCTTTGCGAGTACCACACCATGGCAGAGTCGTAGAAGATTCCATAGCCGGCACGAATGCTTTGCTTGCCGTTGCCTGAGGGATCCCAGGCGATCCCGATGCGCGGAGCGAAGTTCATCAGATGGTTGTTCGTGAATCCTGCGGGCACGCCCGGATCGCCGAAGAACAGCATACCGGCAGGCGCATTGGGGTACACCGTGCTGTGCTGGTTCTGCAGGTACGCATTCATATCGAAAATGCTTCCGCGGTGAAACAAGTCCGACGGCCACAGTGTCGGCTCCCAGCGCAGACCGGCTGTCAGCGTCAGCTTCCTACTGAGCCGGATCGTATCCTGTCCGTAAAAGCTCGGGATTGTCGAGCGATAGGCCACCTGCTGGGCGCGACTTTGGGTAAAGCCGCTATACTTCCCGAGTAGAAAATCCGCGAGTCCGTCGCCACCTGTAGGACCCGCGGTGAACGATCCGTTCCATGTAAACGTGCCATTTTCATCAAAACCTGTAAGTGTGTTGTTCTGCGTCCGGATCACAAGCGCACCGAAAGCGAAGTGATGACGCCCGCGGATCCAGTCCACATCGTCGGCTTCCGTCCAGGTGTTCACATTAAAGTGGCCGGGAGCACACGTGCCGCACCCGAGGCCGAAATAACCGCTGATCGCAGTGAGCAGAAAGTTTGGGATGGCGACATACATGTTGCTGCCGAGCGTTGTTGGATTGATGTCACTCGGGTTCACGCCGCGGTTATCGCGGCGGCGCGAGCCGGTCACGTGAAAGGAGTTGACCAGACTGGAATTGACGGAATAGCTGTCGCCGATGGTAAGGCTCTGAGCGCGTTCCCAGTTTCCGGGAGTCGCGGTCAATATGAGGTTGTGGATGTCAAATGGTGGTGGAGCCTGGAAATCATCAATGAAATAACGCCCGTAGAGATTATGCTTGCTGCTGAACACGTAGTCCATGCGGCCGATTTCCTGGTTTTCGTTATCGATCGCAGGCAAGACATAATTCAATAAGCCGCAAGGGTCGCTAGAAATCGGGACGTATCCGCCACTAAACAGCTTAACTGAGGCGGGATCAAACAAAGAAGGATTCACTTGGTTCCCCACGAACGGTGACTTCAAAGTCTTGCCTGCCGTTAATCCAGTGCAACCGGGAGACGCTAAGGCAGTGAAGTCGCCAGCTAGCGCAGCTGCGGTCGCTGTGTGCGTGTTCGCCGCCGATGCGGAATGCTGCCTTGTGCCCTGATAGCCCGCGAAGAAGAATAGCTTGTCCCTAATGATTTTCCCGCCGACTACGCCACCAAATTGATTGCGGAGCAGGTTATCGGGAGTGGAGCCGCCACTTGCAGTGAGGAAAGAATGCGGCGCTGCGTTAAAGACACCACCGCGGTAGAACTCGAATACGGCGCCGTGAAAACTGTTCGTTCCGGACTTTGTGACAAGGTTCACGACACCGCCTGGGTGTAGCCCGTTTCGGGCTGGTAGAGAGCTAGTTTCCACGCTGAACTCCTGCAGCGCGTCAGGAAACGGAAATGGCAGATTGACGTTCGAGAAAGTATCGTTATTATCGCCCCCATCGAGCAGGTAATTTGTTCCGTTGGCTTGCCCGCCGGCCACGGAAATGGTGACCGAGCTATAGAAGTTTTTGCTGCCGGTTTCGTCGCCCCCCGGCGCCATCATCGACGCGCCCGAAATCAGAACGAGCTGTGTGACATAGCGGCCGTTCAAGGGAAGCTCGGAGATGCGCTGCGAGTCCACCACGCTCGAGACCGAAGCGTTCTCGGTCTGAATCAAAGCGGCAGCCGACTTCACCTCCACCGTCTCGGTTAACGAGCCCACAGCAAGAACCGCGGTGAGCGTTACGTGGTCGTTCACCTGCAACACAATTCCCGTTTGGCTGTAACTCTTGAACCCCTCTTTCTTGACTTCAAGCTGATAGGGCCCAACTGGCAGTCCCGGTAGAACGTACTCTCCCTGTTGATCAGTGGCAGCAGTGTGCGCGATGTTGCGCTGGGTCTCGATCATCCTGACCTCCGCTCCAGCCACAGCCGCTCCCGTGCCGTCAGTGACTCGTCCGGACACTTGAGCGACGTTTACCTGCTGCGCTCTGGCATTCGGGGACCAGAGGCCAAGCAATGCAGCGTATCCGGCCACACAAATCGTTCCGAAGAGAGGCGTACGGGGCATTTTTGATCTCCTTTTGACGGACACACTAACTTGCCGTTCCGTCGGAAGGCCGAAATCAATGCAAATAAAGACATACCTAGCACATGACCCTAGTCCCCTGCCGGAGCGGGCGCCAAGCGATTCGAGACGAGCCAAACGCGTTCCTCAGTGCAAAATTCCTCCCGAAGTCCCAGTTGACTGCCGCATCCTGAAGCAATTGGACTTAGTGAAAGATCATCTTTGGCTGCATGCGACGCGCGCTCCGCCCATAAAGTAGCTCGTTTCGCCCCACAAAACGATCAATTGAAGAACTTGCAGTGACGAATCGGAAGGGCCGATAGGAATCCGCTAATGCAGCAGCGCAAGGTAGTTGCCATAACCAACGATGGCAGTCGACCCGATCAGCAGGGCAAGAGCGAAGAAAAGGCACCAACCTGCGCGGACTCCCGCTCCTTTCCACTCTTTCAAGCTGATCCCCCATAGGCTGCTAAAGATGATGATGCTAGCCATGTGGAGCGTCCAACTGGAAAACTTGTATCTGCCCATCTGTGTTTCGCCCATTGTGTAGAAAAAAAACTGGAAATACCAGGTCGTGCCGGCCAAGGCGCAGAACAAATAGTTCGCCAACATGGGGACTCGGACCAGATGTTGCTTTTTTGTGGGAGGTTCGGCCACGGGAATCACGGACCTTTGTTCGAGATCTACTACTTTCATTGAGGAAGCCGGGTGCTCGACCACTTCTCGACCATAAGCATCGATGGCCGTTTCGATGATCGTTTCTTGTTGCTCGACTGGGTTAAGTGATCGCGACTGTAAACGGAAATACTGGTATCCGGTCTTGTTCCGGATATTGAGGATCACACACCAGATGAAATTTGTGGTGAAGCCGCCAATCAAAATCACAACCAGCACTGGCAATCCCTGCCAGAGAACCGGTGTGCCATGCCTCAACGTTAGTGATTTGATGGGATCTCCCGCCGCCAACCCGTAGGCAAAGCAGGCGCTCATGACTCCGGACAGCGTGGCCACAGCAACTCCCTTTTTCAGGTTAAATTCGTTGATTGCGGCCTTCTGCTGTTCGGGCGACATGGTCCGTTCTTTGTAAACGCCTGCCAATCCGGCAAGGGCAATACCAACCAGGCAGACAACAATTCCCAAAAGAATCACTCGCCCCGAGTTTGTCCCCAGGACCTGCGTCATGAACTCACCACGAAAAATCGGCGGCATCAGTGTTCCAAATGCAGCACAGAGGCCTAGAACAACCGCCATGCCGAGCGAGAGCCCCAGATAACGCATCGTCAATCCGAACGTCAAGCCGCCAATTCCCCAGAGCAGGCCAAAGAAGAAAGTCCAGAAGAGCGTGATCTTGGGACTCTCGGAGAGAACTGCTCCCAAATCTTTGGTGATGAGCAGACCCAGGAGCCAGGGCGCAATGATCCAACTGAATATGCCGCCTGCGAGCCAAAATGTTTCCCACGCCCAGTGTTTCACGCCGCGATAAGGCACATAGAAGCTGCCGGACGCGAGACCACCGAGCCAGTGCAGAAACACTCCCAGGGCAGGATTTGGAGTCATTTCGTCATCAAGTGCGAACTACAAATGAAATACTTCTTCCAACGGAACCATCATACGATCCGGCAAAACGCCCTCAGGCTGCACGAAAAACCCAGCCATTTCGCGCTGCCAGCGTTCATTTACTTCTCGTTTGGCCATCTCCGCACGCGCACGTTCGAAATCCGTGGTTTCCAAATAACCGACGAGCAGCCCGTCGGGCCGGAGAAACAGTGAGTAGTTGTTCCAACCGGCTTCGCGCAGTGCAGCCTGCAACTCGGGCCAAACAACACGATGGCGTTGTTTGTACTCCTCGAGACGATCCGGCTTCACCAGCAGCACAAAACACACGCGCTTCATGACGTCCCTGCCTATCGCTGGCAGATTTTGGTCTTTGAATACCCGCTTTCGCGGGCCAGAAGATAATTTCCCGTCACGTTCACTGAAAACGTTCTTGTCCATTCGTGCGCGTATCGCGGTAATGGTAGGGATTCTGGAGCAGTTCGCCTCGATCTCCCAAAAGCGCATAATCAACACCCCAGGCGTCCACGCCGATCCCCTCCAGTTTTGTTTTGTCGAGTTTCGCGAGCGCCTTTCCTACTGCCCACCACAACCGCGCAACATCCCAGTGCAAAGAACCACCGTAAGATACCGGCGCATTTGGAAATCGATGGACTTCCTCAGTCCTGATTGTGCCTGCATGCAAATGCGCCAAAACAGCGCGACCGCTTTCAGCGCCAAAATCGAATGCAAGATAGGTCTTGGTTGGCCTGCTACTAGGCATAAGAAGAGACGCTCTGTGCGCTTCGTGCTGCCCGCTCCTTGGTAATGCGCAGTAAGTACCCACTCTCGCGAAATGCGTTCAAGGGGTCCGTTGGCATCCCTTTGGAAGCGCGCCATTCTTGAATCGCGGGTCTTACGTCCGTCGCAAAGGCGTCCTGCAATATGGATTCGGCTCCCAGGAGGTCGGCGTCGTTTTGGGCCTCGGCGAGCTTCTTGTGGTCAACGAGTGCTGCTTTTGAATAGAGTTGCTGTGCCATGACTACCGTCTGAATCATGGCCTCAATCTTGTTTTTAAGGTTGTGGCTTTGGTCAATCATATATGCGATGTCAGCCCGTTTTCCCGTCTCCCGCTCGAAAAAGAGAATCTCATTGAAGATCCGGAAAACCTGATAAGGATCGATGGATCCCATGGTCAGATCATCGTCGGCATACCGGCGATCATTGAAGTGAAATCCGCCCAACATGTTCTCCGACAAGAGCCAAGCCACAATTTGCTCGATATTTTGCGATAAATAATGGTGCCCCGTGTCGACTAGAACCTTGGCTCTAGGACCTGCTGTGCGCGCCATCAATAGGGACATGCCCCAATCGGCGAGATCGGTGTGATAAAAAGCCGGCTCGAACGGCTTGTATTCCACTAGCATCCGCTGATAAGGAGCCAGGGCGGCATGAGAGGCTCGTAGGTACTCCTCGAACCACCGCTTTCTTTGGCGGATATTCGCCGTACCCGGATAATTTGACCCGTCCGCAAACCACAAGGAGATATCGCGGCTATTCAGATGCTGGGCAATCTCGATGCTCTCTTTGACATGCCGCAACGCCTGCTCACGGATGGATAGATCGGGATTGCCAAATGATCCGTACTTGTAAACTTGATCTTGAAACAGGTTAGGGTTGATCGAGCCGGGACGGATACCGTAGCGCGCGGCCAGTTTATTCACTGTGTCTGTACTCTGGATTCCTTCGGGAAGATCCCACAGAACGTGCAGCGCCACAGTTGGGCAAACGCCGGTGAGCAAGTGAACCTGGCCCGCATCGCTGAACTTTTCTTCGGGAGTCGTGGCAGCGGCCGCCTGAGTAAACTTTCCAAAGCGAGTGCCGGTATTTGCGAAACCCCAGGAAGGAATTTCGATGCGGAACTCTTCCAGCGATTGGAATACTCTATCTGTCTCCTGCGAGCGCATACGATTTTCCGAGAGGGAGCGTACATTTCTGTTGCGATCTGAGTCACGATATTTCTTTAGAGGAATGAGCATTTCGCATTGCGCAATGTCGATTCTGCCCTCCCCTCTCTCAAAAGTAGTATGAGCGCAAGAGCTTAGGCCAGGCACTGGGACTTGGCTTTGAGCCAGGGTCGCAGATAGATTTGGCTAGATTTCGCTTGGCAAAACGCTCTGACCGGTCTATCTTTCCATGCCTATGGACTGCGATGTCCGCTCTAGGGACGCTTACCTGGTCAAGTCTGTTGTCCACTCCTCCCGGCTGTTTACAGCATTCCGGTCTCCAGGAGAAGCCCTACGTCTCAGAGAAATTGCCTCTCGGAGTGGCCTGCCGAAGACGATGGTGTTTCGGCTGCTCTATACGCTCGAGAAATGCGGCATGGTGGAAAAGGTGGGGGAGAACCTCTATCAGTCGTGCCTTCGGCCTTGGAAGCAAAAACTGTATCGCCTCGGGTATGCCGCACAAGGAGCCGACTATCAATTTTCCAGGGAGGTTTCCGTCAGCCTGCAGCGAGCCGCGGTTGCGGAGGGGATTGAACTGATTTCCCTCGATAACCGCTACAGCGCGAAGATCGCGCAGCACAATGCAGACCTCTTGGTCCGCGAAAAAGTGGACTTGGTCATCGAGTTTCAAACCGACCAGGATGTCGCCCCAATTGTCGCAGCGAAGTACCGCGAAGCTGGCATTCCGTTAATTGCAATTGATATTCCGCATCCGGGCGCCACCTACTACGGCGCGAACAACTACGAGGCTGGTCTGATTGCCGGGCGTTACCTCGGCAGATGGGTAAAGGAAAACTGGTACTCGGAACTGGACGAGATCATCTTGCTTGAGTTGCCACGCGCCGGAAATTTGCCGCGCATGCGGCTCACAGGGATTCTGGTTGGACTCGGCTCTTTTCTGCCCGCGGCGAAGGAATGCCGGATCACGCACCTTGACGGCGACGGCGAATTGGGGCCGAGCTTTGAAGCCGTGCGCAAACACTTGCGTTCGACGCGGGCGCGCCGCCAGTTGGTGGGAGCCATTAATGATCCGAGCGCGCTCGGGGCACTGCGCGCTTTCCAAGAGGCGGGCCGCAGCGAGTGCTGCGCAATCATGGGGCACAATGCTTCCCCCGAAGGAAGAGCTGAGTTGCGCCAGCCAAACACTCGTCTTCTGGGGTCGGTTGCTTTCTTTCCAGAACGCTATGGCGAGGACCTTATTCGCGTCAGCCTGGATATTCTGAACCGGCGGCCAGTCCCTCCAGCGGTGTTTGTGGAACATAAGCTGATAACGCCGCGTACGGTCGATCACTTCTACCCGAATGACAGTCTGACCCAAGGTGTGCCCATTGCCCCTCCTGAGACAGCTTGCCAAGTACGCTGAGCCGACGCGATTGGTGTGGAGCAGGTCTGTGGATGATGGGGGGCTAAAGAAATCGAGCGTGCTTTGTCGAACAGCCAGAGCAGAGGCTGCCGAATCGGAAAGTTTCGGATGACTTCGGCCACGGTTGGATCAGGATTGAGCCGTTGCCATAGCTCTAGATAGTCCATCCGAGAAAGACCAAGACCCGCAAAGAGCAGGCTGGGCTGACGCACCGGCCAGTGATCGAAATATTGCACATCAGCCGGCAGGGGCCAGCTCGTCTTGTCTGCAATGTACGGAAACATGTATTCCAATGCCTTTCGCATGCCGCGGCCATCTGGCAATTCAAATTCCCAGAGAGAGTCTTGTCCGATGGAAAGAATGTGGCACGCGGTGGCAAGTGCGTCGAGATTGAACAACGAATACGCGTAGGGCTTCGTGCGCGCCAGCTCGAGGGGAAAGCTGCCGTTTGGCGCGATTTGATTCGGTACGAGCACAGAAGTAAACCGCTTTCGGCAGAACCGCACAAGCTCAGCGTTTTCGGTATAACGCGCGAACTCAGTCACCTGCAGAACCCAGCAGGTTCCATGATTATTCTTTGCTTCTCGTTCTTCGATACCGTGCGGGGAAGTCGTCATCCAGGTGAGATACTCGGAAAACCAGCGCTTCACCTTATCCCCTACTTCACTCGTAAACGATTTCGAACCTTCCAGCGCCGCAGCGGCGCGCGCCACCTCAACGAGATGCACAGTATCAATGATTCCAATGCCCCGGCCGGCAGTCCGCCCGTGAATCGCCTGTGCAAATTCGAGATTCGGATTCATACGCGTTGTTTCGTCAACAAACCAGGCACGTAGATGCGCTGCAGCGTGTGCCGCATGGCTTTCCTCTTTTGTGATCAGCCACGCCGCGGAAAGTGCGGGCATCTGGACACTCAACCGAATGAGCGCGCGGCGGTGATCGGTAAAGTTGTCCGGATTGGTCAAGCCGTCGCGCTGGATGAACGGACCGGTAGGATTTGCCGGGTCCGGCCACCAATAGTCGCCTTCAGAGAAATAGTCGTGCTTACCTCCGGCGCGGCGCGCGGCGGGGAAAGACGTAATCGTAAGGGGTGCCTCCCGCAGGTATCGTCTCGCGGCGCGCAGAATGCGCGCCCGATCAATTGCGGCTACGTCGATCGCAGGACGGCGCGCATCACTAGCGCCAGGGAAAAGAAGTTTCGGCTTTGCGAGTGTCGACAAGAGTGTCCCGCCCAGCACCTCACAAAACTTCTTCCGGGAAAGCAAATCTCTTTCGGTCGTAATGGTCTCTCCTGTGTGCATGGCAGCCGACGGCCACTCAGTGGGTTTGATAGGGAGTCCAGGACTCAGGTGTTAGCCGACGCAGGGCGTCCGTGTACTTCGGCGAAAAGTGAACGACCTTGCCAACTTCAATTGCTGCCTGAGCGCAAACCCTTGCATGCGCTCACTTCGCGATACGAAGCATCACCACGCCGTGCGCGGGCACAGTCACCGAGTATTCCTCCCCGTCCAGCTTCAGATCGCTGTGAGCCCAGAGATCTCTCGCGTGCGCGTGCGCCTTCAAGCCCAGGTCCGACCACTTGGCCGTGATCTTTGCCGGCGCGTCGCCGCGGTTAAACAATCCAATTGCCTGCGCGCCTCCAGACAGTGGCCTCACCCAGACTTCTTGATCTCCGGATTTCGCAATGCGCCGGCCCTGTTTGCCATCCTTGTCCTGGTCGACGGCGATGACTTCCCGGTTGATGAGGATCTCCAGGATCGTGGGGGTCATGTTTCGCAAATCGTTTCCGGCGAGCAGAGGCGCAGCGAGAATGGACCACAGGCTCATGTGCGTTCGGTATTCGTCGTCGGTCATGCCGCCGTTGCCGATTTCGAGCATGTCCGGATCGTTCCAATGTCCCGGCGCAGCCCACACAGCCAGTTCGGCTTGTGAAAAACCGATCTTGGTCATCGAGTCCCAGGTGTCGCGAATGTCTCCCGTGGTACGCCAGGCATTGCCGCCTACCTCGGGTCCCCACTTCCACACATCATCGCGGCCATACTGACAAAGGCTGTAGAGAATTGGACGCCCCGATTTCAGAAGCGCCTCACCCATCTCCTGGTAAACGGCTTGCATTTCCTGATCGGTATAAATATTGCGAGCGCCACACCAGTCGTACTTCAGATAGTCGATGCCCCACGCCGCATAGGTCCGTGCGTCCTGTTCTTCGTGGCCGTAACTGCCTTCGTATCCGGCACAGGTATTGGGGCCGGGAGAAGAATAGATGCCGATCTTTAAACCCTTGCTGTGCACGTAGTCGGCGAGAGCTTTCATATCCGGAAATTTTTTGTTAGTAGTGATATTTCCTTGCGGGTCGCGGCTCGCTTCCCACGTGTCGTCAATGTTGATGTACTGATAGCCCGCATCCTTCATCCCGTTGGTGGCCATGGCATCGGCCATCGAGCGCACAGCGGCGTCATCCACACGGCCTGCGAACTTATTCCAACTGTTCCAGCCCATAGGAGGCGTTTTGGCAAGGCCGTTGTACGGAACCTTATGAATTACCGGCGGCGGGAGGCGCGCGGGATAGGCGCCCTCGCTAGGTGGAGCAAGGTGAGCGATCATCTGGATGAGCTCGCTATCGGGCCGCCTTCGCGTGGCCACGTGCAACTCGTCACCCACAAGCTTGCCTTCATATTTCACGCGGCGCTCATTGGTTCCGTCCATCATGCTCCCGGTGAGCGTGAATCCATCAGGTCCACAGGTGCTCTCGACAATCTTGTAATAAAACTGAGTGACCCGAATCGATCCGGTTATGCGGGAGCCTTCCTGATGGAGATCCAGGTAGGTAGTGCGAAAGGTGCCGTCGGGCAAGGGGTCGCGAACCGCCCAATTCCCCGTCAATTCCGCTGCAAAACACGGCACCGCGAGTAGCATTAGCAAAACAACAGAAAGAGGTTTCATTTCATGAAGAGGCTACAACAATCGGACTTCGGTTCAAATTGTTTCGTGAAGGGCGTCCTTTACATTTTCTCAAGCATCGATTTAGGAGGATTAGAACTATTGTCCAATTTGGCTCTTGGTGTACCCAATTTCGCGCGCTTAGCTCGAAAGTGCCAAGATCTATGGCAACAGAGTTGAGCACCAGGGAGTGGGGACAGCGGGAAGTGCGATTTTCTCACGCCGAATCTGCCCTTCACGCCAAGGCCGCGGGATTTTTCAGATACCGATCAACGATGGCATCAGCAGTGCGATAGGTCAGCGCTAGGATTGTAGGTGTGGGATTTGCAGAGGCGTTCTGAGGGAACGAGGATGCGCCGAGCACGAAAAGATTCGAGAGCTGCCAGTGCTGCAGGTAAGGATTCACGACCGAACTTTCTGGAGAACTTCCCATGATGGCGCCGCCCTGAACGTGGGAGGATTGGTAGCGCGTTGCATCGTAACTTCGCAGGCCAGAAAATGGGGTAACTTCTTTCGCTCCCATCTCACGAGCGAGTTCCATGGCTTTCGTGGTCATATAATCGGCCATTTTTCGTTCATTCTCTCGCCAGTCGAGCGTGAGGCGGAGCAAGGGGTCACCAAAATGGTCTTTGTAGACCGGATCCAGGTCCATGTAGTTGTCCTGGTAGGCAAGATGCTCGCCTGAGAAGCCGATTCGACCGGTGCGGTCATAATAGTGGAGCGCCGCTTTTTTCCATTCCGAGCCCCAGGTCGATTTCACCGATTTTGGAACGACACCACACTCGCTAATGGGAAGTGAGCGCGCACTCCTAGCGCCCAGAGTGCCCCCACGCAGGAAGGGAAGTTTGCTGTGGTCAAATAAGTCACCGTCCAGGTCACTGAGCATGATCCCCGATGCGCCGGAGCCCATGAAGCGGTTAAGCGGTTTTTCAAAGAAGGCAGTTACAGCGGAGAAAGCAACTTGATGCGTGAGGTTGCGTCCTAACGATCCTTTCCGCGTGCCGGGATTGTAGGCTTTACCAATGCCGGAAAGAAGAAGCAGACGAGTATTGTTAAGAGTCCAGGAAGCAAGAAAGATCAACTCCGCAGGCTGAAAGACTTCTTGACCATTTGCATCGATGTAGATGACACCACGGGCGCTTCCTTTGTTCTCCGCTGCGTCGTGCACGATGCGGCGAACCCAGGCACCAGTGCGAATCGAAACGTTTTTGTGCTTCTCGATGACGGGGAGGAGAGTGTTGGTAGGCTGAGACTTTGCGCCGATCATGCAGCCGAAGGTTTCGCAGTAGCCGCAATAAGTGCAGCCCGGGCGCGAAATGCCATCCGGATTTGTGTAGGCGCGGCTGGTAGTCGCCGCTGGAACCGGATAAGGATGATAGCCGAGAGTCTTCGCAGCTTCGGCGAATATTGAGGAAAAGTAGGGGATCTTGGTCGGTGGCGTGGGGTATTCCGCGCTGCGCCAACCTTCAAAGACATTGCCTCCTTCGATTTGTTGCCCGCGAATGTTTCCGGCTTTGCCCGAGATGCCGAGGAGCAAGTCGGCGCGTGTATAGTGTGGTTCCAACTCGTCGTAAGTGATGCCCCAGTCTTGAATCGCGTGGTCTTCGGGCAAGCGTTTGGAGCCGTATTTTTCAGTGGTACGGGAGAGCACTTCGAAGCAATCCGGCAGAAATCGGGGGCACACCGCGCTCCAGTGCTCCCCCGCACCGCCGACACCAGAGCCGGGAAGGAAAGAACCGTGCTGACGAAGGGGAAGGGCGCGCTGGCTCGAATCGTGCCGGAGCGTCACTGTTTCCTGGGAAACATCCTGCATCATGCGGAAGCGAATGGTGTAGTCCAGTTCATCCATGTCGTCGTTGTAGTCGTCGGTCCTTCTTGGCCCTCCGCGTTCCAGCACGACCACGTTGAGCGCAGTACGCGAGCCAAGTTCCTTGGCCATCAGCAGGCCTGTCCATCCGCCCCCGATAATCACCACATCCACGGATGGCAATGTCTTCATTCCAGATCCTCGCCGGGACGGACTTTGCGGCGCGTCACCTGGCGCAAGCCGGCGGGTTTCGGGCGAAACGCTTCACCAAAGTGCTTATCGACGTCGTCATAGTTGCTCATTCGTGGGCCTGGAAAACCAATTAGTTGCCAGCCCACCATGTCGATATTCCCACCATGCATCGGATCGCAGAACATACCTTCGATGGTGTTCTGCCGGAGGAGCGAGAAAAACAAAGTCGCTTCGATCTGCTTCAGCGTGTCGTCTTGTTCCTCGGCCTTCAAGCGGTTGAAGCCTTTCAAGCCTTTCAGTCCCTCGCGATAGATCTGCTGTGGCGTCGCTTTGCCCTGATAGCCGAACTCCGCCGGGGCATTCTCTTCAAACGGTCCTTGTGTGTAGCGGTAGCGGTCTCGTCCCCAGGGTCCAGCTAATTGTCGGTCGATATAGATAGGGACGCCCGCTTCCCGCGCGCCAGGGCCCGTTTCGTCGCTCGGAAAAATTCGTGAGGCGGCGGCGGCAACAATAAGAGCTTCCGATTGAGTGAAAAACCGAAGAGGAATGTGAACAGATTGGTTAGTTTGTGCGGAAAACCGAAAGACTTCACGATCAAGCGAATAGACGAGCACTCCGCCGATGCTGGCCGCCGACAGGGTGAGGAACTCACGGCGTCGCATGACGCGGTAGCATAGCAGATGTGGCGTGCTCTGCGAGAAACGATTCTACTCTGACCGTCCCTCGAAACCTTCGCTCAGATCGCGTCATTTGCGATTGAGACTAAAAGGACACCAACCGATTGCGTGTCTGATAATATCTCCGTTCGAGAGTCAAACATGATTTTTGCCACGCACTCGAAGCAAGCACTGTTGAGGGTTGCCGCGTTCGCCGCTATGCCCGTCCTCATTTGTCAGATGGCCACGGGACAGCAATCGCCGCCGACGAATTGGACGGCCGAACAGGACCATCAAAACATGATGGATCAGCTGGGGATCAAAGCGCTCCGTGCTGGGCCGAGCGGGAACGAAAAGGACTCCAATCACGCCAACTACGATGAAGCGGAGGCTAACCCATATGGTGATCTGCCCGATGCGCTCACGTTGAAGGGCGGGCAAAAGGTCACGTCAGCGGAACAGTGGTGGAATCAGCGACGTCCGGAAATTGTCGAAGACTTCGAGCGAGAGGTCGTCGGCCGCATACCGCCCAATGTGCCTAAAGTGACCTGGGCCGTGAAGAGTACAACCGATTCGAAGACCGGTGTTTTCTCCGTCGTTGAGAAGCAGTTGGTCGGACATGTGGACAACACGGCGTACCCGTTGATTAACGTAGATATCGAGATGACGCTGGTCACGCCCCGGAATGCGAAAGGTCCCGTGCCGGTAATGATCATGTTCAGCAGCGCGGCCATCCGCCAGTTCATCGCAAGCCACCCGGAATTTAAGAAGATGATGGGGAGTGATCCGCCCTCGACGGAACAACTCATTGCCGGCGGGTGGGGTTACGCGCTCCTCGACACCAGTACCATACAAGCGGACAACGGCTCAGGTCTGACGAAGGGGATCATTGGACTTACAAATAAGGGCCAGGCTCGAAAGCCGGAGGATTGGGGTGCGTTGCGGGCGTGGGGCTGGGGCGCCTCTCGCGGTCTTGATTATCTGGAGACGGACAAGAGCGTTGATGCGAAGTGTGTTGGCATCGAAGGTGTTTCTCGTTATGGCAAGGCTGCGCTCGTTACCATGGCGTTCGATACTCGCTTTGCAGCCGTCCTGGTGGGCTCCTCCGGGGAAGGTGGCGTCAAACCACACAGACGCAATTTTGGAGAACAGGTCGAGAATCTTACGGGGTCCGGCGAATATCACTGGATGGCAGGTAGTTTTTTGAAGTACGGCGCAGCCCAGGCTTCGTTCGGGAGTAAGAATGCCAGCAACTTGCCCGTAGACTCGAACGAACTGATTGCGCTGTGCGCACCGCGACTGACGTTCATCAGTTATGGAGTCCCCGAAATGGGAGACGCAAAGTGGCTGGACCAACACGGCAGCTTCCTGGCGACCGTGGCCGCAGGTGCTGTCTTCCAGCTATTGGGTGCGAAAGACCTGGGTGTGAATGATGACTATCACAGCGCAAAGATGCCACCAGTGAATACTGGGCTTCTCGATGGCCAACTCGCATGGCGGCAGCACGACGCCGGCCACACCGATGCTCCGAACTGGAAATTCTTCATCCCCTGGGCGGACAAGTTCTTCAACTATCATCCGGCACGGTGGGAACTTCCTGCCGATCAGCCGGTTTTTCGGACGGACGCAAACTCTCTGGTTGCTCATTCCCAGCTGCTCGCAAAGGCCAAGCAAGCCGGGATCGACGTTTACTTCGAAGGGGACTCGATCACAAGAAGGTGGGGTGCCGTTGACTACCCGGACCTCCTCGCTAATTGGAAGCAGAATTTCTTCGGCTGGAACGCCGCTGACTTCGGATGGGGTGGTGACCGAACGCAGAACATCCGCTGGCGCTTAGAAAGCGGCGAGTTGGACGGAGTCAACCCAAAAGTGGTCGTTCTGCTCGCGGGCACAAACAACGTTGGCGATCTAACGACCCCAGGTGGAGTCGACGCGAAAGCAGACGACATTACTCGAGGTCTTCAGGCGATTTTGCATGTGATTCAAGAGAAGGCGCCCGCGGCAACAATCATAGTGATGGGGATCTTCCCGAGGAACGACAACATGGCGTTCATGCCGCTCATCAACAGGATCAACCGCAATCTGTCGGAGCTCGCTGATGGCCAAAAGATTCGATATCTGAATATCAACGGCAAACTGGCCGACGGTGATGGAAGGCTGCTCGATGGGATGATAAATGCAAGAGACAAACTTCATCCAACCGTGAAGACATATCAAGTGTGGGCAGATGCGTTGAAACCGATCCTTACTGAGTTACTGGGGTCCCCCGCTGCCGTAGATCACGCCCCACCGCCCACGGGCGATCCCGCCGCAGCCACTGAAAAGATGGGACATACAGTGGCACGTCAGCAGAATCTCCAGTAAACCTGCCAAGCATCAAAAATTTCGCTTGACACTAGTAAGAAAGGCACGCATATAGTTCGTGTCGCGAATTTAATACGGTCGCTTGCATATGCATCTTTGCATTTGCAGCTCTTTGAGGAGGAAGAATGCAGTTTATAGCCAATTTATCGACAATATAGTGCGGGACTAGGACTAAATGAAACGCATTGACTTCACTAACACGCAAGTCGCCTCGAGCCAAACGGCTCGCGACATTAATCGCGGTGTCGTTCTCAACCTGATAAGGCGCCGCCAGCCGATTTCCCGTGCCGATCTTGCCCGCGTTTCAGGGCTTCAAAGAAGTACCGTTTCGCTCATCACCGAACAGCTGATTCGTGAAAAATGGGTAGTCCATGGGCCCATCGGTCGGTTGCCCCGCGGCAGACGGCCTACTTTCCTTCGGTTGAATGATCGACGCGCGATTCTGGTAGCAGACCTGCGGCCCGCCCAAACAACGGTAGGCGTGGCTGACGTGAATGGGAATTTCCTCTCCCAGGAAACAATGCCCACAACTCGAGATCCTGGGGTTACGGCAGGCGCCCTCGCAGCAAAGATTCGCCACTTGATGCAAGTTTACTCGGACCGCGTTTTCGAGGGAATCGGGATCAGCATCCCCGGGCGTTTCAATGACCTGTCCCGGCGAATCGTTTTCGCCCCGAACCTTGGATGGCCGGAATTCGACATTAAGGGAACGATCGAGGACGCCACGGGCGTGCGCGTGGAGGTGGAAAACGCGGCAAATGCGTGTGTACTCGCTGAGGTTTGGTTTGGACACGGAGAAAAGGTGCGCGACTTCGTCGTCGTCACTGTTTCCGAGGGGATCGGTACCGGGGTGTTCGCGAACGGACAATTGATACGAGGAATGAATGGTATGGCGGGAGAGTTTGGCCACGTGTCACTCGATCCCAACGGACCGTCCTGCACGTGTGGCGGCCGGGGATGTTGGGAAGTCTACGCATCCAACCGGGCCGCCCTGCGCTACTACCACGAATCGATCAAGTCCTCCGATGGACTGACCTTCCAAGATCTGCTCGTTTTGGCCGAGTCCGGAGATCTTCTGGCAGTCAAGGCCCTGGACCGCATGGTGCACGCACTCGGAAGAGGGATGCGTATGCTCGTTGCAGGATTAGCTCCCGAGGAAGTCGTCGTCGTCGGTGAGCTCACCCGTCAATGGCGGCGATTTGGGCCAGCTATCGAATCGGAAGTGGCCATGGGCCTTCCTGGGGGCCATCCTCCTCACGTGCGACCCGCTGAAGGGATTCTGGCGCGCTTGCGCGGAACCGTCGCTTTGGTGTTGCAAAAGCATTTTGGCCCGTTAGCAGGCCCCCAAGAGTTCGAAGAAAAGGGGTTTCGACGGATTCGGTCCCTGGCAGGTTAGAAGTGCTTCCAGGCAAAGAGGTGGGGTGCCTCGTCGCTTGGACCAGTTATCTCACTTGAGTGGAGGGGTTATGTCCAGACGAATTGTGGCGTGCAGTGCGGATGTTCTCTTCAAGAAATGTGGGCTCTTGAAATTTTCTATCGCAATGCTGCTGCTGGGATTGTGTATTCTCTCCAGCGCCGCGAAAGCGCAGGTGCTTTACGGAGTTTTGACCGGAAACGTTACCGACCCATCGGGAGCAGTCGTGCCTGGAGCGCAAGTAGAAGCGCTCAACACGGCGACGGGCGTATCGCGTCAGACGACTACGGATTCAGTCGGCGTCTATCGCTTCGCCGAATTGCTGCCGGGCGTTTACAAGGTTACTGTTTCGGCGACGAGCTTTGGCTCTTTCTTGGCGGAGAACGTTCGTATCGACGCGAATACCACGCGGCGCATTGACGTGCAGCTTCAAGTGAGACAACAGGTCGAGGCGGTTACTGTGACGGGCGCGGCGCCGTTACTTCAGACCGACCGCGCTGACGTGCATACGGACCTCGACTCAAAAGAAATCTCGGACCTTCCCCTGCTGGCCTCTAATGGGCGAAACTTCCAGTCCGCCTACCGCATCGTTCCCGGGGCGGGCTTGCTGGGAGAAAACAACTCGGCCGCAGGGAATCCCCAGCGGGCCATGACCACCAACGTCAACGGGCTGTCCATCAACAACAACAACACACGGATCGACGGTGCCGTGGACACGTATACTTGGCTCCCCGCGAATGTTGCCTACATCCCCTCCGCGGACGCCATCGAATCCGTGAACGTAGTAACCAACAACTTTGACGCCGAGCAGGGCATGGCCGGCGGCCTCGCGGCGAACGTAATCGTCAAATCAGGCACCAATCAATTTCACGGTACGGCCTTCGAGTACCATACCGACAATAAGCTTCGCACGCGCAACTACTTCAGACCGGCCGTTGTGCAGCCCGTAAAACCCAAGAATATTTTCAACCAATATGGCGGAACCTTTGGCGGTCCCATCAAGAAGGACAAACTGTTTTTCTTTGGGGCTTATGAGGGCACGAAAATCCGGACGGCGGGTGGAGCGGCAAAGAACGTCGCGCCCAATTCCATCCGGAACGGCGACTTCTCCACTCTCTTACCAGCCGTCGGCACACTCGTTCCTACATCAGGCGGAGGTACAGTTCCGTTTTCAAATTGCAATTCCACGCCAGCTGTGGGATGCGTCTATGATCCCAACACCGGAAACGCGGACGGTACTGGACGCACAGCTTTTCCGGGAAACATCATTCCCACGAACCGCATCGATCCCGCAGCAATGAAAATGGCTTCCCTGATTCCAGCACTCAATGTGGGCGATCCCAACAACCCAACCAATATTACGAACAACTTCATTCCCGTTGGAGCGCCTCAGTACAATCTAAGCAGAATCGACGCGAAGGTTAATTATGTGCCCGACACTAAGTCCATGGTGTTCGCCCGGTACAGCATTTCCCCCTCCCTCATTTTCGACCCGCCCGCTTTGGGATCGGCAGGGGGCGACGCCACTGGCGGTGGACAGAACGGCAACGCATCGAGCCGGGTCCAAAGCGTGGCGCTGGGCGGCAGCCACCAGATTTCCCCGAACATGCTGTGGGATTTGAACGCCGGATACACGCGGCTACGCCTCAATGCTCAAAACGTAGATATTGGAACGAACTTCGGCCTAGACACCTTGCACATTCCGGGTACGAATGGGTCCGACCCCATCTACGGTGGCATTCCTGCCTTTCAGATCACAGGTTGGGCGAATCTCGGAAATGCGAATACCGGCAATCCGTTCACCTTCCGGGACAATCAATATGTAGCTAACACCAACCTCGGCTGGATAAAAGGACGGCACGATCTGCGCTTCGGTCTTGAATACTACCACAGTGGGATCAACCACTTCCAACCTCAGGGAGGAACTTTCGGCACACCGCGAGGCACCTTTGGGTTCGACGGAAGTGTCACCTCCCTGGGTGGCGCCCCGTACGCAGGGGGGACAGGCAACGCCTACAACAGTTTTGCCCAATTCTTGCTTGGTCTCCCGCAGCGCGACGGCAAGGTCGTCCAGAACATCATCCCCAACGCGCTGCGCTTCACCACCTGGGCCTGGTATGCGCGGGACCGCTGGCAAGTGACTCAAAAGCTGACTTTCACCTATGGCGTGCGATGGGAATACTATCCGTTCGCAAGCAGCGATCATACCGGCGCGAAATTTTTCGACCCTGCCACCGGCAACGTTTTTATCGGAGGGCTTGGATCAGTTCCTGAGGACGATGGCGTCGACGTCGGCCACGGAATCTTTGCTCCGCGCTTTGGAATCGCTTACCGGCTCAGGAGCAAGACGGTGATCCGCGCGGGATACGGAATTAGCGTAGACCCGAACAACTTCCGGGCTCTGCGGGACACCTACCCCAACATCACCAATATGGATTACCAGGCAAGCCAGCTCTTCGGCAGTACTTTCGCGCCATCCGCAAGCCTTACAGGCACCAACGCAAATCTCGCTCCTTACCCGGGCCTTGTAACGGGGATTACTCTTGTACCTTTCACTGGGCTAGGCAACGGCGTGATCCGCCTCCCCAACTTTGTGGGGACGACTACTGTGGCCAATCCCTTTCACCGCGGCTATGCGGAGTCTTACAACCTGATCGTGCAAAATGAGTTCCTTGGATGGGTGGCCGAGGCTGGCTACGTCGGAACGCGTGGTATTCGCATCCCCTTGGGGCTCAACATCAACGCCGGCTCACCGGGAGCGGCGGCTACCGCGAACCAAAGGCGCCTGCTCAATGCCAATCCGGCCGCGTGCCCGAGTGCGAACTGCTGGGGCGATATCAATGCCGTGGCGCCCTTCAAGATCACCTACTACGATTCCCTGCAATCCAAACTAACGCGACGGTTCAGCGGCGGATCGGTGATCGGTTTTGCTTACACGTTCTCTAAGGCCATCGACTACGGTGAAAACGAGGGAGCGGTCTTCCATCCCTTTCCCGCCAACTGGGGAGACAACAAAGCCCTTGCTGGTTTTGACCGTCCCCACAATTTCCAGGCTTTCGGTGTTTACGAGCTGCCTTTCGGCCGCAGCAGGCGCTGGGCGCAACATGGCATCGCAAACATTTTGGCGGGCGGTTGGCAATTGAACTGGATTATGAGCCGTTACAGCGGTGTTCCTCTGACGGTCACCGGGGGTACGGACAATACTCACGCGGGAGGAGCGACTCTTACGCCGGATTTGATCGGCCCAATCGTTATCACAGGAAACGTCCAGCGCCAGGATCCAACGACGGGTAAATTCGTGAACTGCGCCCTCAACGACCCAACTTGCCAGTATTTTTCGGTGATCTCGTTTGCTCAGGTAACGGGGACACCCCGCTATGGCACTGCTGGACGCAACATCCTTCGCGGGCCTGGCTTCTTTGACCTAGATACCGGACTTTTGCGGAACTTCCCGATTACAGAGCGGGTGAAGTTTCAATTCCGCGTGGACGCCTTTGCCGTGACCAATACGCCAAATTTCGGCAACCCCAACACAACATTTTCGACCTCCAACAGCTCGAATTTCGGAGTCATTACTTCCACGGCGAGCGGACCGCAGTTTTCCAGCGAAGCCGGCAACCTCACCGGCCAGCGCACTCTCTGGTTTTCCGGGAAGGTGATCTTCTGACCGTAGGATGACGGGGTGAATCCTGTCGAACAAAAGCGACCAGACAAGCGCTAACGTCCACGAGTCTCACCACCAAGGACATCGCGGCCACCCCGGCGGTGTCCTGCGGCGGTATTCTGATAACAGATATATGACCCTCGGTTTCTCTCGCGTGTCTTTTTCGCCGGACACTGGTCGTGGCCAGCCGTCGCTGATATTCAATCCTGGTAAGACATCGCTGGTAATCGTTCTATGTTTGCTGGGCTCTTCTCTTCTTCACGCTATCACCATCGGTGAGGATCGCTATGTAGACTCAGCTTATCACCCTGGTGATTTCAGCATCGTCACGCGAAGCGCCGCCGCAACTCTCTATGTGGACTCATTGGATTTTCCAGGCGTGGTTCGCGCGGTCAACGATTTGCAAGCGGACATCGAACGCGTTACGAACCACACCCCAGCGATCGCGCACGATGAAAACAACCTGGGATCAAACGTGATCGTCGTTGGTACTGTTGGAAAAAGCAAAATCATCGATGAACTGATCCGCGATCGCAAAATCGATGTGACGCCCATTGCCGGCAAATGGGAATCGTTTCTCATTCGCGTCGTGTCGAAGCCATTGCCAGGCGTGGCCAGCGGGTTGATTATCGCGGGAAGCGATAAACGAGGAACAATCTACGGCATCTATGATCTTTCCGACCAGATTGGGGTTTCGCCGTGGTACTGGTGGGCTGACGTTCCCTTCCAGCATCACGATGAACTCTTTGTAAAGCCTGGCACCTATGTGCAGGGACCGCCTGCAGTTAAGTACCGCGGAATTTTCCTGAACGATGAAGCGCCATCCCTCACCGGATGGGTGAAAGAAAAATACGGCAACTACAATCATGAGTTCTATACCAAGGTTTTTGAACTGCTGCTGCGATTGAAGGCCAACTACCTCTGGCCCGCGATGTGGAACAACGCCTTCAACGAGGATGACCCCCTGAATGCCCCGCTCGCAGACGAATACGGCATTGTAATGGGCACATCTCATCACGAACCGATGCTGCGCGCACAACAGGAGTGGAAGCGGCATGGAAAGGGTCCGTGGGATTATTCGAAAAATGCCGAAGTCCTGAGGGAGTTCTGGGATCAAGGGATCGAGCGCAACAAGGAGTACGAGAGCATCATCACGCTCGGCATGCGCGGAGACGGAGACCTCCCCATGTCCGAGAGCGCTAATATCGCCTTGCTGGAAAAGATCGTGGCGGATCAGCGCAAGATAATCGCGGACCGCGTAAACCCCGACTTATCCAAAGTGCCCCAGGACTGGGCCCTCTATAAGGAAGTGCAGGAATACTACGAGAAGGGTATGCGTGTTCCCGACGACGTGACTCTGCTCTGGTGCGACGATAACTGGGGAAATATCCGCAGGTTGCCGACACCGGAGGAACGAAAACGTAGCGGCGGCGCTGGAATCTACTATCACTTCGATTACGTCGGAGATCCGCGTTCCTACAAGTGGCTGAACACTATTCCGATTGCCAAGGTTTGGGAGCAGATGAATCTCGCGTATCACTACGGCGCCGATCGCATTTGGATTGTCAACGTAGGTGACTTGAAACCCATGGAATTGCCCATCGATTTTTTTCTGAACATGGCGTGGAAGCCGGACAACTGGCCCAAAGAAAGAATCGGTGAATTCACAAGACTCTGGGTGGCACGGCAATTTGGGACACAGTTCGCGCCGGACATTGCGGCCGTACTTTCGAAGTACACGAAATACAACGGCCGAGGCAAACCCGAGTTGCTTGAGCCCGGCACGTTCAGCCTCATCGATTATCGGGAAGCGGACACGGTGTTCGCTGATTTCCAGGCCGCGGTGGCGAAAGCGGAAAAGATTTACAGCAAGTTGCCGGAGAACCAACGCGACGCTTTCTTCGAACTTGTGCTCTATCCCACGAAAGCGTCCGCAATCGTGACGGAGCTGTACATCACTGCAGCCAGAAACCAGCTCTACGCCAGCCAAGGTCGTGCCAGCGCGAACGAATCAGCCGCTGCGGCGCGCGCCTTGTTTCAGGCCGACGCGGATCTCTCAGCCCATTACAACCACGTGCTGGCTCACGGCAAGTGGGACCATATGATGGATCAAACCCACATCGGCTACACATTTTGGAACCAACCGCCGGTGAACGCTATGCCCAAGGTCACCGAGATTGAGATTCCTGCCCCGGCGCAGCTCGGCGTGGCAGTTGAAGGCTCAGCGAATGCTTGGCCCGGGTCTCCGGCCGAACCAACTCTCCCTCCGTTTGACGCCTTTAACCAACAACGCCACTACATCGACGTTTTCAATCGAGGTAGAGCGCCGTTCGTGTTTTCCGCCTCCTCGAGCGCCCCTTGGATCGTGCTGAGCGAGTCGCAAGGAACCATTGAGAAGGAACGGCGCGTGTGGGTTAGCGTGGACTGGAAAAGGGCCCCTTTGGGTTTAACAAACGGCTCCTTGAAAATCAGGAGGAGCAGCACACAAGAGTTTGTCGTGAACGTGAAGGCTTTTCGTCCGCAAGACCTGACACGAGAATCGCTGGATGGATTTGTGGAGAGCGATGGGTACGTTTCGATGGAAGCGGTGCACTACACTAAGAAAGTCGACGGGCCCTACGCGCGATGGGAAAAGATTGACGACCTCGGACGGACGCTGTCGTCCATGTCCGTGTTTCCCGTGACGGCGGAAAGCGTCACGCCCCCGCGAGATTCTCCGCGCCTCGAATACAAATTGTATCTCTTCGACCCGCGCACTGTGGAGGTGGAGGCCATCCTCTCCCCCACGTTGAATTTCGTGCCCGGTCGCGGCCTGCGATATGCCGTTTCATTCGACGACGAAGCGCCTCAGGTCATTGATGCCCTCGCGCAGAACTCGGTGGACGACTGGGGAACCTCGGTGAAGGACAGCGTCCGCAAAGTGCGGTCCACACACTTATTGGCAAGATCGGGCTATCACACGCTGAAGTTCTGGATGGTGGATCCCGGCGTTGTGCTGCAAAAGCTTGTCGTGAATCTGGGCGGTGTAAAACCCAGTTACCTCGGTCCGCCCGAAAGCTTTCATCGTGGCGAGTCAGAGCAGCGATAAAGTTGGTCCATGTCCAAAGATTCAAGCCTCGGCAAAATCACGAAAGATTTTGTAATACCGTTGCAATCTCGTGAGAGGTGTAACTGCTTCAATTCCCTGGGGCTAGCGCAGATTGCTTTATTTCAGATTGCGCCTGGCTATATTCGCTCAATTGTATTTTTATGAGCACCATTGACACACTGCAAACTGCACCGTAGCATCGCTTTCACTGGCCGCTATTCCTGTTCACGAGCGCGCCGGAAGAGGGGCCTCCGATGAGCCTTCGCGACTTCATCACCAAGCAGTTTATTGATGTCATCGAATGGGTTGAGCCAGAGGAAGGCATCCTGGCCTACCGCTATCCCATGCAGGATCGCGAGATCCAGAATGGCGGCAAGCTGACCGTTCGCGATTCGCAGGCCGCGGTTTTTGTGAATGAAGGGAAAGTTGCGGACACCTTTGGCCCCGGACTTTACACGCTGAATACGCAGACGCTGCCCATCCTGACTTACTTGAAGAACTGGGACAAAGCATTCAAATCGCCGTTTAAATCAGATGTCTATTTTTTCTCAACGCGCATTCAGACCGATCAGCATTGGGGAACGCAGAATCCCATTTCCATTCGCGACAAGGAATTCGGCGCAATTCGTCTTCGCGGCTTCGGCATTTATTCGTATCACTTGAGCGATGCCAAATCGTTCTACAGCAAGATCAGCGGCACGCGCGATACTTACCGCGTTCCCGATCTCGAAGGCCAGTTACGGAACACCATCGTTGCTAAAATGACGGATGCTTTCGCCGCCAGCCAGGTGCCGTTCTTGGATATGGCCGCGAACCAGGGCGCACTCGCCGAGAAGATCAGCGAAACCCTCAAACCGTCGTTCACGGACTATGGGCTCACGCTGAATAGCTTTGTGGTCGAGAACCTTTCGTTGCCGGATGAGCTGCAGAAAGTGCTCGATCAGCGCATCAGTATGAACGTGCTCGGCGACATGGGCAAATTTACCCAATATCAAGTGGCGCAGTCCATCCCCATCGCCGCCGGAAATGAGGGCGGAGGCGCGGTAGGAATGGGCGCGGGTCTCGGTGCCGGCGTGGCCATGGGCCAGGCCATGATGGACGCTGTCAAGAAATCGACTTCGGCGCCTTCCAGTGGGACAGCCCCTGGGCCGGCTGGAGCCCCTGCTGCCGAAACGAAATTCTGCGGCGAATGTGGCAAGCCCATTCCGCGTAGCGCTAAATTCTGTCCGGAATGCGGAAAGCCTCAGACGTAGCGTGGCGTCTCGTCTGCCATGAGCGGAATCGAGTGGGTGGTCGAAGCTTTCGGATGCTCTTCCCAGCCGCTGCGTGACGTTGCTGTCTTGCAGAATTTATTCAGCGGCATTATTCGCGAGATGAAGCTCCGGCCCGTCGGCCAAACGCATTGGCATCAGTTTCCCGGCACCGGGGGCATCACTGGGCTTTGCCTTCTCGCGGAGTCGCATCTCGCGTGTCACACCTTTCCGGAGCACGGCTCGCTCTGCCTCAATCTCTTCTGTTGCCTTCCGCGCGCTGAATGGGATTTCGAGACGATTCTGCGGCAACTCTTTGAGGCAGATTCCGTCTCAGTCCGGCGGCTACAGAGGCCCTACGAATCCCAATGGAAGCAGGCCGTCAGTGACTGAGGAAGGACCTCATGGCGCAAGCCTAACGAGTCGCTCCCGATGACCCAGCCTGTTGCCAACTGTCCGAACTGCGGCGCCAAGATTGTTTTTCGCTGGTCCAGCAGTGTCCAGACCGTTTGCGGTTTTTGTAAGAGCATCCTTGTCCGCACTAATGTGGACCTGAAAAAAGTCGGCCAGGTCGCTGACCTTCCGCCGGACAGCTCACCCATTCAGATCAATACCGAAGGCAAGTACGGCAACAAGGCGTTCGTGGTGGTCGGCCGCATCCTTTACGAGTACGATCAGGGCGGCTGGAATGAGTGGCACGTCATGATGAACGACGGCGCAAGCGCCTGGCTGTCTGACGCTCAGAGTGAATACGCGCTCTCTTTATCTTCGACGGCGCAGAATCTTCCCGCCCCAACCCAGGTTCATGTCGGCCAGCAATTCACTTGGAACAACCAACCCTATACTGTGACCGTCATCACTCCTGCGCATTACCGCGGCGTCGAGGGCGAATTGCCATTTCAGTATTGGGACAAGACGGACGTCACCTTCGTCGACTTGCGCACTGAGTCCACGAAATTCGCCACTCTTGATTACAGCGATCCCGAACCGGCTCTGTACCTCGGTGAATTCGTGCAGTTCGAGGATCTCAAACTGAAGAATCTTCGCAGTTTCGAGGGCTGGTAATGAGCGCGAGCACTCCGCCACTTTCCGGGCCTCCCAAGGCACAAGCGAAGGCGCTGAATTGTCCGAAGTGCGGCGCAGCCATTGTTTTGCGTTCGTTCGGCCAGGCCGAAACCGTCGTATGCGCGAGCTGTCATTGCATCCTCGACGCCAAAGATCCCAATCTGGCCATCCTCCAGCAATTCGAAATCAAAACAAGCGATGTCAGGCCCCTCATTCCTCTTGGCACGCGCGGCAAGCTCCGCGGTACCGACTACGAAGTCATCGGGTTCCAACGGCGCAGCACGCAGGTCGACGGAATCACTTATTGCTGGCACGAATATGTCCTTTTCAATCCTTACAAAGGCATTCGCTACCTCAGTGAATACAACGGCCATTGGAACGACATCAGCATCTGCAAAATGCTTCCGATGAGCGAGGGAACCTCTGCCAACTACCTTGGCGAAATCTACAAGCATTTCCAGACGTGCGATGCCAGCACTGATTTTGTTCTCGGTGAATTTCCATGGCAGGTTCGTGTCGGCGAAAAGGCTGCCGTCACGGACTATGTGCATCCCCCGCGCGTCCTCTCCAGCGAGAAGCTAGACAAGGAAGTTACCTGGTCCATTGGCGAGTACATGTACGGTCGCGAAATCTGGGAGGCCTTTAAACTCCACGGCGCTCCGCCCGAAGCGATGGGCGTTTACGAAAATCAGCCTTCGCCCGTCACGACTAACCTCGCCGGAATGTGGGTTGCCTTCGCCGCCTTTGCCGTGCTACTTCTCGCGCTCATAGCCGGTTTCGATATGCGAGCAAAAAAAGAGCCGGTGTTTTGGCAAACCTATCGGTACAGCCGCGCTGACTCAAAAGCCGAGGCTTCTTTCGTTACGGATGTTTTCGAACTCACTGGACGCACTTCGACGGTGCAAGTGAAAACCTACGCCCCTGTCAGTAATCACTGGATTTATTTGAACTACGCGCTCATCAATCAGGACACCGGGCAAGCCTGGGACTTTGGCCGCGAAGTGAGCTACTTCTACGGCTACGACAGTGATGGCTCGTGGACTGAAGGCAAGCAGAACGACGAAGTCGTGATTCCAAGTGTCCCACCCGGCCACTACTATCTTCGCATTGAGCCGGAGGCGGATCCTTCCCTTCCCGTTATTCCGTACACCGTCGATGTGACCCATGACGTGCCCGTCTTCGGAATCTACGGCATCGCTTTTCTCGCGTTACTCGCGCCCGTACTCATCATTTCCTTTCGCGCTCATACCTTTGAGCGGTCCCGCTGGTCCGAAAGCGATCATCCGCCCATGCAATTGTCCAGCAGTTCGGGAGAGGACGAATAATGTTCCGAAAATTCTATCTTCTTTATGGATTCCTGGTTCTCGGCACCGCGGCCTTCGGTCAATACCGCGGCTGGAGCCTCGACACCATCAATCAGCTCAAGAACGTTCCGAAATCCGTCCGCGATAATCCCGGTTCGTACCGCTCGGTTTACAGCGGCTATCACCACTACACAGGAGGCAAATAAGATGAACCTTGTTCCGCTCGGCAACATCGTCGCTGCCCTGGTGTTCGCGTTTGTCGGAATTTTTATCTTTGTGATCGCCTTCATGGTGATGGACAAGCTCACGCCGTACCATCTCTGGAAGGAAATCGTGCAGGAGCACAACATGGCGCTCGCCATTCTTGTCGGTGCCATGTCTCTCGGCCTCTGCATCATCATTGCTGCCGCGATCCACTAGCCTATGGGCCTCCTCGTGTTCATTTCCGTGCTGCTCGTCGCGGCTTGCGGCCTCATTTATGAGCTTGTCGCCGGCACGCTCGCCAGCTATCTCGTTGGCGATAGCGTTTTTCAATTCTCCACGATCATCGGCACGTATCTGTTCGCGATGGGCATCGGCAGCGCACTTTCCCGCTATGTCAATCGCGGCCTCGCCTATCGCTTTGTGTGGATCGAGCTACTCCTTGGAATTGTCGGCGGATTTTCCTCCGCGCTGCTGATGCTCGCGTTTGCCTTTACCCAGGGATTCGAATTGATTCTGTACACGCTGGTCGTTGTGATGGGCGTTCTGGTCGGGCTGGAAATCCCGTTGCTGATGCGCATTGTCAAGGACCGCTACCAGTTTCGCGACGTGATTGCGCACGTTCTTACCTTCGATTATCTCGGTGCCCTTGGAGCTTCGCTCCTCTTTCCCATTCTGCTGGTGCCACGTCTCGGTCTTGTGCGCTCTGCGATGTTGTTCGGTTTGATTAATGCCGCCGTTGCGCTCTGGAGCACGTTCCTTTTCGCGAACCAACTTTCCGCCACTCGCGGCTTGCGCGTTGCCTGTCTTCTAGTCTTGTTTGGACTAGGTACGGGGTTCGCAGAGGCGAAGCGCATCACCGCCACCGCCGAGGACAATATCTACGCCGACGAAATTATTTTTGCCCGTGACACTCGTTATCAGCATCTTGTCCTCACGCGCTTCAAGGACGACCTGCGTCTTTTTCTCAACAGCCACCTGCAGTTCAGCTCCCGCGACGAATACCGTTACCATGAAGCGCTTGTCCATCCGGGCCTGGCGGCCATTCCCGCTCCGCGCCGAGTGCTGATTCTCGGCGGAGGCGATGGCCTTGCCGTCCGCGAAATCCTGAAGTATCCGCTGGTCGAAAGCATCACGCTCGTCGACCTCGACCCCGAAATGACCAGGATTTTCTCCTCGAACCCCATGCTGACCAGGCTCAATGCCAGCTCGCTGCTCTCTCCGCGCGTACACGTCATCAACGCCGATGCGTTTCCGTGGGTCGCTTCGAACGCGGACAATTTCGATTTCATCGTCATCGATTTCCCCGATCCCACGAATTATTCGCTCGGCAAGCTTTACACCACGGCGTTCTACCGCGCCGTCGCGCGCCACCTTAGCGCGCAGGGCTTTATGGTGGTGCAAAGCACATCGCCCATGTTTGCCCGCGATTCCTTCTGGTGCATTGCGCAAACATTGAAACAATCCGGCCTGCAAACTTTTCCTTATCACGTTTACGTTCCCTCCTTCGGCGAATGGGGCTTCGTCCTGGCCGGCACTCACGAATACCTGCCGCCCAAATCGCTTCCCACGGGATTGCGTTTCGTCAGCGTAGACGACCTCCCAGCACTCTTTCAGTTTCCGCCGGACATGGCGCCGCTCTCCATGCCCGCTAACCAGCTCAACAGCCAGATCCTCGTTCGCACCTACGAGAACGACTGGAAGGACATCAGTCATTGAAGCTGGGCCGCCGCAAGTTTCTCGGTCTTGGCAGTGCGGCGCTCGTCGGCCTTTCCCTAAAAAGTGAAAAAAAGATCGCAGGCTCTTTTGTCAACGATTCCTTTCAGATGGGCCATCTCTTGCGCGATCGCACCGCATTCCCCGGTGCAAAGCGCATCGAAAAAGTCCCCGTCGTCATCGTCGGCGGGGGAATCGCCGGTCTCAGCGCCGCTTGGCGCCTTCGCAAGCGCGGCTTCACCGACTTTGTCCTTCTCGAAATGAATCAACAAGCCGGCGGCAACGCCCGCTGGGGCGAGAACGAATTCACCGCGTATCCCTGGGCTGCGCATTACGTGCCGGTCCCAGGGCCGAAAGCCGTGTGCGTTCGCGAACTCTTCGAAGATCTCGGCGTATTGAAAAATGGCCAATGGGAAGAGCGTTATCTCGCTTTTTCTCCGCAGGAGCGCCTCTTCCTCTACGGCCGTTGGCAGGAAGGCATCGAGCCCGCTGTTGGTCTCACTTCGAAAGACCGCGAGCAGTTTCAACGCCTCGAGAATGTCTTCGCGGACTTTCGCAAAAGTGGAGCCTTCACTGTTCCACTCGAACTCGGCCTCTCTTCAAAATCTAAGCATCTCGATCGCATTTCCTTTTCAGACTGGCTTCGTCAGCAAGGCTTCGACTCCCGCCTTCTTCATTGGTACATGAACTACGCTTGCCGCGACGATTACGGCGCGCTCGCGAGCGACACTTCCGCCTGGGCTGGCATCCATTATTTTTCTTCCCGCGAGCCCGAGGAAAAAGGCCCGCTCACCTGGCCCGAAGGCAATGGCTGGATTACTCGCCGCCTCCTCGAGCGTCTCGGCGCAAACATTCGCACCGGTCAGATGGTCCACCGCATCACGCAGACTCGCCGAGGCGCGAGCGTCTTTGTGGGCGATATCGAATTTCAGTCCGAATTCGTCATCTTCGCCGCGCCCACGTTCCTCGCCCCCTATCTCCTCGACAATTTTCCCCGGCTTCATGATTTCGTCTATTCCCCTTGGCTCACCGCCAACCTCACGCTCGATCGCTATCCGGACTCGCGCGGCGCCGAACCCTCCTGGGACACCGTCTTCCTAGATTCGTCCACACTCGGCTACGTCGACGCGATGCACCAGAGCCTGCGCACACACGTAGACCGCACCGTCTGGACCTTTTACTGGGCCCTCGCCGAGGGCGCTCCTGCGCAGAACCGCCAGCTTCTCCTCGAAAAGGATTGGGCCTACTGGAAGGAGGCCATTCTTCACGATCTCGAACGCGTCCACTCCGACATTCGCCAGTGCCTCTCGCGCATTGACGTCATGCGCATGGGCCACGCCATGATCCGCCCCGCCGTTGGCTCGATTTTCTCCGAGGAGCGCCGCCGTTTGAGGCACCCGAACGACCGCATCCTCTTCGCCAACTCCGACCTAAGCGGCATCTCCATTTTCGAAGAAGCTCAATACTACGGTGTCGAAGCCGCTCAAAAAGTGCTCAAAAAGCTCCACGGCTAGCCTGAGAAGCAAATCCCCAAGGAAATCCCCATGTCAGCGTCGGTAACTCTGCTGTAACTTTTGCGCCGCAAAGAACTCTCATTCGCAAGGGGCCAGAACGAGCCCGTTCAACAAGAAACAAGGGAAAGCCCCCGGCAAAGTTCCAGCATCGAAATAGATATAAGATACTAGCCAAGCCGAAATGCCCGAGTAGACCCGGAGGAAAGCGATGTTGATCCGCAAGGCCCCAGACTTGACTTACGCCGACGTCACGCCGAAGTCCGTCTACTTGGACCGCCGTAGATTCCTGCGCGTCATGGGCATCGTGGGCGCAACTGCAGTCGCCGGAAAGAGCCTGTTTGATTTGGCCTTACCGCCGCAGGTCGCATTTGCCGCGACGAAATTCACGAACCTTGCCAAGAGCGACTTCAGCACTTCCGAAAAACAGAACTCCTACGAGGACGTTACGCACTACAACAATTTTTACGAATTCGGTACCGACAAGAGCGATCCCGCCAAGAATGCAAAGAACTTCAACACTTCCAACTGGGTCGTTTCCGTCGAAGGCGAAGTCGCGAAGCCCCGCAAGTTCACCATGGACGAAATTCTCAAGGTTGCCCCCCTTGAGGAGCGCATCTACCGCCACCGCTGCGTGGAAGCGTGGTCCATCGTTGTTCCCTGGATTGGTTTTTCGTTCAACAGTCTTATCAAGCTCGTGGAACCCACACCGAAAGCGCAATTCGTGGCGTTCCAAAGCTACTATGATCCGGGCCAGATGCCTCTGGGACGCTGGGCCGGCATCGAATTCCCCTATGTCGAAGGTCTTCGTTTGGACGAGGCGATGAATCCTCTCACGCTCCTTTGCGTCGGCATGTACGGAGAGTCATTGCCAAATCAAGATGGTGCGCCGGTGCGGATGGTCATCCCCTGGAAATATGGGTTCAAGAGCATCAAGTCGCTCGTCAAGATCAAGTTCCAGCAGAAGATGCCGCCGACCACCTGGAATTTGTCCGTGCCCAATTGGTACGGCTTTTATTCGAACGTAAATCCCAACGTGAATCACCCGCGCTGGAGTCAGGCTAAGGAACGTCGTCTCGGCGAAATCTTCAAGCGCCCCACCCTTATGTTCAACGGCTATGACGATCAGGTCGCCAGCATGTATAACGGCATGGACCTGAAGAAGAACTACTAGCCGGGAATTCCCGAATGCGTGCTCTTCTCACCAGCAAATGGACCAAGGTCGCCGTTTTCTTGCTTTGCCTGGTTCCTCTTGATGCGCTGATTTGGCGCGCACTTCATAATGGCCTCGGTGCAAATCCCGTCGAGTTCATTCAGCTCACCACCGGCCGGTGGACATTACGTTTTCTTATCATCACTTTATGCATAACGCCCTTCCGCAAGCTTCTGAACCTCCCTGATCTCATCCGCTTCCGCCGCATGTTTGGCCTCTTTGCTTTTTTCTACGTGTGTCTCCACTTCCTAACCTATCTTGGCCCCGATCAATCTTTCGATCTTGCGGCCATATGGAAAGACGTTGCCAAGAGACCATTCATCACTGTCGGCTTTCTCGGTTTCCTGCTTTTGGTTCCGCTGGCAATGACTTCGACGGCGGGCTGGATTCGCCGCCTCGGCGGGAAGCGCTGGCAAATGCTGCATCGCGCCATTTATTTCGCGGCGGTTGCGGGCGTAATCCACTACTACTGGAAGGTCAAATCTGATGTGCGCATGCCACTCTTCTACGGTGCGCTTGTCGCTATCCTGCTTTTGTGGCGAGTGGGGGGCTGGCTTTCACGGCGAAGATCCGTCGTGGTTGCGAAGCTTTCATCGGAGGGTGCTCGCGCCGACGCGGCTCGTTGAGTATTTCTAGTGAACGTTAGTGGAGGTGGGCTCGATGCTGAAGTCTACTCCCCAGAAGCGCGGCGCCGGCGTAAGAAACTCGATCCCCACGCGCTGCCCCCTGGCGCCCAGATCACCCAGGTAGACAATGCGGCATTCCAGTTCTTCTTGCGTCTCAGGGTTCGTAATTACCAGCATTTCGCCGTTGTTCACTTCATGCTTCAGCAGCAAGAGGCCACCAAAGCCGTTGACGACCACGGTTTCGCATGTCTCGCGGAACTTCTTGCCGTTGTGGGCGCGGCCCTGCGCTTGTACGCGCATTTTGTGAAAGACTCTCGAGCTTCGCCGGGGTGAGGCTGCAGTGACTTCGCTCATGGCCACCATCTTCGGCTGCCCCCGCTATACCGTCAATCTGTCCCTCCGTACAGGTGTTCCGCAGTCGCAACTCGTGTTGCGCTTGAAAACTGACCGAAGTCCGTGCGTGCGTCGGTTGCCTTCCCACAATCGCTTTCGCTACTGCTCCACGGGTTCAAGCCTCGGATACAGATCCGATGGGTCCGAATTCAAGACCACTTGTTTGGTCGGTGAAATGAGGTAGATCACCGGGCCGTTCGTCAACGCCAACCTCCCGTTTGGGGAAACCAGGTACGTATAGTTGAAAGCCTGATCAGGTTTTATGCTTGGATTCGACGAGGTCGAGCCTGCCAACGCTGTGTCACTCGTTCCTGAAACCGTCCCTATACCGTCGTACGTGGCCACGCCGGACTCGTGAGTTATGTTCTGGTGCGTCACCGTGATCGAGCCGAAGGCGTACGTCCCGTTCGCGGAATGATTCGTGAACGGTCCTCCGGTTTGCAGCTCCGCGAAGCCTGCGTACACTCCTCCATCCACCAGCATCACAAACGCTTTGCCCGAGCTCACTAGATAAAGCAGAGGAGGCCGCGCTCCCCCCGCTGCACTCACCCTGCCGTTAGGAGCTACGCTAACAGTCGCCGCATCATTGAACGATGAAATGCCTCCTGCTTTGCTTTCTTCTCCAGTAAAAGAATAACTCCCGGAATTCGAGACCGTGAATATGCCCGCGATCAGGTCCGAAGCTGGCGTCGCATTCGGCCCGCAGCTTGCGCACAGCCCACTCACGTAAAGAACGCTCGGCCCGCTCATCGACGAAATCGAAAATGGCGCCCCCGATTGCTGCAGTGCCGATCCCGTAAACGGAGCGTTGCTCGACTCTGGGTCGACGCTGACAAACAATACTTCGCTAGCGGAAACCATGTACAAGCTCATGTTGACGGTTTGTGTTCCGACCATGAGATTCATCGTGCCTCGGCCGTTCGATGACACCGCATAACTCCCAGTAAAAGCCAAGCCGCTCGTCGGATAATTCAAACCGCCAGTCTTATTGACGTTGCCGCTATTATTGGCGTCCAGCTCGCCGCTGGTAATGCCTCCGCTTCCGTTCGCCGCAAACGCACCTACCATGGCGAATCGGTTGCGACTGCTGTTGACAAGCGCGCTCGTCGCATCGGCGCCAAATGCGTAGTTGCCGCTAATCCCGGACGCCGAGAACGCACTGGGATCCTGCTTCTCGAAGACTCCCGACCCCAGCGTTCCCGTGTTATCAAACTCGATGAAGCGGCCCTTACTCGCTACGCCCGACCTGATCACTCCAAGCGCAAACCGGTAGATCGCCGTTCCAGCGGAAGTCGCAATAGCCACGCACCCGCGGTTGTCACCACCCACGGAATACGAGCTGCTGGCGCCGTCTATGGAAACGTTTGTTTGAACCCCTGTGCTGTTGTTGATGTCTTCTACGCCGACTGCGTGCGCAATGTGCCCCGCGCCGTCGGCATCGAACATGCCGCCCAGTGCCACCGCCCCGTTTGGATCGAAACCTTGCATGGTGAATGCGTACTGCCCATTCAGCAGGGATTCATGCCCGGATCCACAAGTCATGGCTGGCGTGGAACTGTTGACCGTAATGCTCAGATTCTGCACCGCAGATTGCGCGCCCGCGCTGCTCGAGTCCGTGGCCTTTACTGTGAAACTAGTTGTTCCACTCGGCCCCGCCGGCGTGCCCGTGATGTGCCCTGACGAGTCCATACTCAACCCCGCCGGCAAGCCTCCGCTGCTGACCGCCAGCGTCACCATCCCGGCGCCTCCGGAAGTCGCCACTGTCTGGCTGTACGCCGTGCCCTGTGTCCCTGCCGGAAGCGACGTCGTGGTCACGGATGGAGCGGGCGTGACGTTGATGGTTACCGACGCGGACTTTGCGGAATCCGTTACAGAAGTAGCCGTCACTGTCGCCGTTCCCGTATTGCCAGAGCTGGGCGCATTGTAAGTAGCGGAAGTTGGCGTCTGCCCGGAGAGGGAACCTGCACCTCCTAATTTCCAAGTGACTCCCTGAATCGACGTGCCGTTCGCACTCGATGCGCTAAGACTTACCTTCTGCCCAAAGTCGATGGCTTGAGCGCCACTCGGCGCCAAAGTGACTTCAGAAGATGGACTCGGTGGATCTGCTTTCATTCCGGCAGAGCATCCCCCCAATAGTGCGACCACGACAGGCAGCAGACACACGCATGATACTTTCACGGACTTCCCCCCTTGGCTTTTTCTTGGACGAATTGCGTCCCTGGCTAGAGGAGGGTGGCGCAACACGATCCTCAGGGCTGGAGTGACTTACAACACTTTCTATGGGAGGAATGAACTTCGGAAAATAGTGAGGACCGTGGAAAACCCTGCTTTTGCAGGTTTTTACTGTGCCAAGTCTCAGGTAATTCCAGTAACGCTATCCTGGCCGGTATCTCTAAGAAGCTCTGGACACTGACTCATCTGCAACAACCTGAGTCTACTGGGATTTTTGGAATCAAAAATAAGTCGCTACCGCTTATCCCGATCGCTCGTACGCACTAGTGTGCAATAGACACACTTACGGGATATTGGCAGTCACTTCGTTGGAGAAGGAGCTCTCGCTACCGCCGGAGTCCACCGAAGTAGTCACATAGAAATAAGTCGTGCCGCCCTGTACGGTCGAATCGGTGTAAGTGAGAGCGCTAACCAATGAAGAGTTGATCTTCGTGTACCCACTCCCGCTGACCGTGCTGCGATAAATATTGTATCCGGACACCGTCGAAGTGCTGGCACTCCAGGTTAGCGTCGCCGAATGCTGTATGGGCGCAACTCCCGTTCCTGATACAGGAACCGCGGCGGGTGACCCGGTGGCATTACTCACAATCGAAATACTTCCGTTTGCGGGCCCGGCTATCGTTGGACTGAACTGGACGGTCAGGACGAGGTTTTGCGATGGAGAAAGAGTTACAGGCGCGCTTCCGCCTGTCATTGTGAAACCTGATACGCCAAAGTTTATCTGGGAAATCGTCACACTCGAATTGCCGGTATTCGTGATGGTTACATTTTGTGTAGCCGAGGAAGTCCCCGTCGCGACATTGCCGAAACTCAGGCTGGTCGGATTGATGCCGAGCGTAAGAGTAGCGGCGATTCCCGTGCCTGACAGAGCGACAGATGTCGGCGAAGTCAGTGCATTGCTCGTAATAGAGATGTTACCGGAAGCAGGGCCAACAGAAGTCGGCAGGAAAGCCACCGTAATTGTAGTCTGCTGCCCCGCGTTTACATTTAGGGGCAAAGTAAATCCACTGACGCTGAAGAAGGCTGAACCAGTTTCAGTGATTTGAGTAATGGTCAACGTAGCCGCGCCGGTGTTCTTGATGATCAGTGCCTGGGACAGGTTAGTGCCAACCACGTCATTTCCAAAGTTAATCGGACTCACTTGGATTGCTGGGGCCGGAGCCGGGTTCACCGTCAACGTCGCTGCCGCGCTGGTCACCGTTCCCGCCGAATTGCTTACCACCACTGCGAACGTCGACCCGCTATCCGCTGTCGTCGTCGCAGGCGTCGTGTAACTCGCCGCCGTGGCTCCTGTGATGTTCGCCCCATTTTTCTGCCACTGATAGCTCAGCGGCGCTGTTCCGCCCGCCACTACTGCGAACGTAGCCGTCTGTCCCGCCGTCACGGTCTGATTTGCTGGCTGCGTCGTAATCGTAGGCGCCACTGCTGCTGCACTCACAGTTAGCGTCGCCGCCGCGCTCGTTACCGTCCCTGCTGTGTTCGTCACTGCTACAGCAAACGTCGACCCGCTATCCGCCGTCGTCGTCGCAAGCGTCGTGTAACTCGCCGCCGTGGCCCCTGCGATGCTCGCCCCATTCTTCTTCCACTGGTAGCTCAGCGGCGCTGTTCCGCCCGCCACTACTGCGAACGTAGCCGTCTGTCCCGCCGTCACGGTCTGATTCACCGGCTGCGTCGTGATTGTCGGCGCCACCGCTGCCGCACTCACGGTCAGCGTCGCCG
>Ga0209376_1000554_pt1 | contig 40706 bp, 33 predicted proteins | sample GraSoiAngelo_134_FD_185891 | JGI IMG/M metagenome (GOLD analysis project Ga0209376, IMG submission 185891) | Grasslands soil microbial communities from the Angelo Coastal Reserve, California, USA - 14_0929_05_30cm (SPAdes) (version 2) | ecosystem: Environmental > Terrestrial > Soil > Grasslands ...
TGTCGTGTCGATAGCACCCCTGCTTCACGACATCGTCGCTATCCACTCGCCCACCGCTCAAGAGCAGCAGGTAAAGATCGATCTTCACTGCCCTGACGATCTGCCCAAGATACAAGGCGATCCCAGCCAGCTCGTTCAGCTCTTTGTCAATCTCCTCAGAAATGCCATCGAGGCGATGCCAGGTGGTGGCACGGTCACGATAGACGCTGACCAACTGGTAGGTCGATCTGCAGCAGGCTCAATTGTCGTTCGGGTCATCGATGAGGGGTTGGGCGTCGATCCAACCGTTCGCGCCAAAATATTTGATCCCTTCTTTACAACAAAGCCATCTGGAACTGGCCTCGGGCTATCGATCTGTCGCGAGATCGCCGACTTTCATCGTGCAAGGTTAGCGCTCTTCCCTCGCTCGGTTCTCGACGGCGGAACGATCGCTGAGGTTGAATTCCCCAGCCTGCCCCCAGAATCGCCGGCCGCATGATTCAACTTTCACTCTACCTTGTTGCCTGTCTGGTCCTCGGACTCGGCGTACTCGTGTGGCACGCGCGTCCTGAGAGTCCGACGAATCGATCATTCGGAGCGTTCGGTCTCCTCAGCGCGATTTGGGTATTCGGGGTCGCCTTCTTTCACTCCGGAACTGATCTTAGCTTCTGGGCACCGCTAGCATTCGCGGCAACCGGCGTCCTTCCCGCAACGTTTCTCACCTTCGTGACCTCTTATCCTACTCCCTCGGTTTGGCCGAGCAGGTGGATACTGCGGCTTAACTTCGCTATTGCACTTGCCCTTGCATTGGCTTCGATCGCCACGCGCCTGATTGTGAACGACACCATATCGACACCGACAGGACCGGCCAGAAAGACCGGACCTCTCTACTCGCTGTTCGCTGCCTACTTCCTCCTAGCTTGGTGTGCAGCCTTAGCAGTGTTCGTCTCGAAGTGGAGGCGCGCAAAGGGCTTAGCCCGAACGCAGATCCACTATCTAGCTCTTGGATTCGTGCTGAGCAGCGCTGGCGGGATTGGTGCGAATCTCATCCTTCCTTTGACTACGGGCCACTCGGGATACAGCTGGATCGGCCCGCACTTCGCGCTGGTCTTCGTCGCCATGGTCGCGCACGCCATCATCCGCCATCGGCTGATGGACGTTCGCCTCGTGATCCATCGCGGGCTCACGCTGACTCTCGCGCTGGCCGTGTCGCTCGTGCCGGTCGTGGCGTTGCTGGCGATGGCGTGGCCCAGGCTCTCGGATCACCTGAATCCCGAGGAGCTCGTCGCGCTGATCGCCGCGGTCGTCGCGGTCGGTCTGCTGATTCCGTTGACGCGCGATGCGGCGGGGCGGCTGCTGGATCGATACGTCTATCGCACGCACGTGAACTACCAGCGCACCCTGCGGGAGGCGAGTCGCGCCCTGACGGGTGTCCTCGATCTCAAGATCCTGCTGCAGTTCATGAACCACACCGTGGCGGCCTCGACGAACTCCGAAGGCGCCGCCGTCTACCTCGACCGAAATCGCGCCGAGTCCGGCGGAGCGTTTCGCCAGGCGATCGCGGAGAACGCCTCGCGCAGAGCAGCTTCGAGACGCCGGACGACGCGCCGGGCGAGATCATCACGGCGCTCATGCGCTCGAAGGATCTGCTGCTCACCGACGAGATCGCGCGTGAACGGCTGACCGACGAGCGGCAGCGGCTGCACGACGCGCTGGCGCGCCTCAACTGGGCGCTCGTGCTGCCGCTCATCTCTGAGAATCGGGTCATCGGCGCCATCGTCGTCGGACCGAAGCTCTCCGGCGATCCCTTCTACCCTCAGGATCTCGACCTCCTGATGACGCTCGCCAACCAGGCCGGGATCGCGGTGAAGAACGCGCAGCTCTACGCGCAGGTCGTGCTGGCCAACGAGCACCTCAACAACATCGTCGCCACGATCGAGAGCGGCGTGGTGGCGGTCGACGCCGCCGGCCAGATCACGCTGTTCAACCGCGCCGCCGAGCAGCTCACCGGCCTGCCGGCGGAACGCGTTCGGCATCAGTCGGTGAGCGTGCTGCCGGCGGACGTGCGGGAGATGCTCACGGAGACCGTGGTCGACGGCAACGCGCGGACGCAGCCGGAGATCAGCCTGTCGGACGGCAAGACGACGAGGCCGATCATCTGCGCGACGTCGCCGCTGCACGACCCAGACGGCGTGGTGCTGGGCGCCGTGGCGGTCTTCAGCGATCTGACGCCGCTCAAGGAGCTCGAAGTGGAGCGGCGCCGCGCCGAACGGCTCGCGTATTTCGAGATGCTCGCGTCCGGGATCGCGCACGAGATCAAAAACCCGCTCGTCTCGGTCAAGACCTTTGCCCAGCTCCTGCCGCGCCGGCGCGGCGACGATCGGTTCATCGACGACTTCGGCCGGATCGTCACGCGCGAGATCGGACGAATGGAGCGGCTCCTCGACCGTCTGCGCACGCTCTCGCGCCCCGGCGAACGCCCGCGTCATCTGCTCGATCTACGGGCACCGATCGCCGAAGCGATCGAAGCCATGGGGCCGGCGTTCACGGAGAAGAACGTCGTCGTCTCCTCGGCGCCGGGCCCATCGCCGTGCCTGATCCTGGGCGATCATTCGGAGCTCGAGCAGCTGTTCTTGAATCTTTTGATGAACGCGCACGAGGCAACGCCGCCGGGCGGCATGGTGCGGATAGAGCTAGCCGTCAGGGCCGACCATGCTACTGTCGCCGTGGTGGACACTGGGGGCGGTATCCCGGCGGGGATTCTGGAGTGCGTGTTCGACCCGTTTTTTACCACCAAGGAGCGCGGCTCCGGACTCGGACTGGCGATCCTCCATCGCCCAGACTCACGGCGCCAGGCTCCGGGCTGCCAACCGCGACGACGGCGGCGCTGCCTTCACCATCGATTTCCCGCTCGCCGTCGTGGCCACGGTGGCGACGTGAACACCATCCTCATCGTCACGGCCGACGACGCGCTGCGCGGACGCCTCGTCTCGGCCTTGGGTGACCATTCAGTGTTCGTCGCCCAGAGCGATCCGGAAGCGCTGAAGACGCTCCGGCTCATCGACATCGACGTGATCCTGCGCGGCGGGGGCATGCCCAGGGGCCTCGAGACGTTCGTCGCGAGCGTGAAGCAGATTGCCCCCTCGACGCTCACGATCGCGATCGGCGTGACCGGTGAGGAGGCCGAGGCGGCCGATCTCGTCCTCCCCGCCACCTTCACGCAGCGCGAACTCGACGGGACCCTGCGTCACGTAACTGACAAGTTGAGGCTGACGCGGGAAATTACTGGGCTTCGGTCCAGTCTGGCACCCGATCACCCGGGCACCGCCGGGCCGGACCAGCCCTGGGAGGGCGTCGCGTTCGCCCGGGTGCTCCGGGAATTCACACGGGCCTTCGCGGCCGGCTTCGACCTGCCACGGGCGCTCGAAATGTTCCTCGACGCGATCGGCGAGCTGGTCCGGCCAACGCGCATGGCCCTGCTCCTGCCCGCCGGCGACCCGGCCGAGTACCGCGTGGCGACTCACCGTGGTCTCGTGCCCCAGATCGTCGGCGGCGTGCACCTCTCGGCCGGCCAGGGCCTCGCCCGCTGGCTGGCCGCGCAGGGCCGGCCGGCCCGGCTGCAAGACCTGCCGGATCCGGAAGTCGCGCGCGAGCTCCGACTGCTCCAGAGCGTCCTGGCGGTGCCGCTGCTGGCCCACGGCGAGCTGGTGGCGATTCTCACCGTCGGCCAGCCCGTCGTCGGCTCGAGCTACGGCCGGAGCCAGACCGAGACGCTCTTCGATCTCGGATCGCACCTGGCCACCGCGATCCGCGACATCGCCCTGCACAACCGGCTCGAGCGCGAGCAGCAGTTCAGCGAGCGCATTCTGGCCCACATGTCGAGCGGCGTGATCACGATCGGCCGCGACCACCGGATCGCCACGATGAATCGTCGGGCGGAGGAGATCCTGGAGCTGTCGGCCGGCGAGGTCATGAAGCAGGATCTGCGCGCGCTGCCGTCGCCGCTCGGCGACATGCTCTACGACACCCTGCGGACGGGGCGCGCGGCGGCCCGGCACGAGATCCAGCTCGCGCTGCGCGGCCTCTGGCTCGAGGTCTCCACCTATCCGGTGCGCGGCGAGGACGGGACGCCGCTCGGCGCCGTGCTCGTCTTCGAAGACCGCACGTCGCAGAAAGAGCTGCTGACGCAGCGGCGGCAGGTCGAGCAGACCCAGCTCCTCACGCGCGTGGTGGCCCGCATCGCCGACGAGATCAAGAATCCGCTCGTCTCGATCAACACCTTCATCGAGCTGATCGGCGAGCGGTACGACGACCCGGAGTTCCGCCGTCACTTCTCCTCGGTCGTCCGCCGGGACGTCCGGCGGCTCGTCGAGGTTTTCGAGAAACTTGCAGGGCTGGTGACGGAAGGTGAGCTAAACTTTACGACCGTGGACATCCACAGCGTCGTCGATGATGTGGTCACGGCGATCGAGCTCGTCGACGATCTGCCGGCCAAGCCGCTGCAGCTCGACGTCACGCGCGAGACCACGCCGCAAGTCGTGAAGGTCGATCCCGCGCACCTCCGCAAGGCGTTCTCGTACCTCATCTGGTATCTCGCGCACAACTCGCCGGACGACCAGGCGCGCGTCTCGGTGTCGGTGGCGCGGCACTCCGAGCGTGACAGCGGCGAGATGGTGCGGATCCTGATCGGCTCGCGCACGGCGTCCGTCGCGCCCGACAAGCTCCATCGTGTCTTCGATCCGGTGGAGATGGTCCAGGAGAGCCTGCTCGACGTCGGGCCGGCCGTCAGTCAGCGTCTCGTCGAAGCGGTCGGCGGACAGCTGACGGTGCGGCAGGGCCGGCACGAGCTGCACTTCCTGGTGTCGCTCCCACTCGCGACGGCATGAGCATGGCGGTCACCGCGGTTTCACCGCTCGCGCGGGTTCTCGTCGTGGACGACGAGCTCGGTCCGCGCGAGTCGCTGCGCATGCTGCTCAAGCCCCACTACCAGATCCAGACGGCCGAGAACGGGCGCGTGGCCCTCGACCATCTCCGGCGGTTCCAGCCCGACGTCGTCATCATGGACATCAAGATGCCCGAGATGGACGGGCTCGAGCTCCTCCGCCACGTCAAGCGCGCCGATCCGGCGATCGAAGTCGTGATGATCACCGCCTACGCCTCGCTGGAGACGGTCAAGCACGCGCTGACACACGGTGCCTTCGAGTACCTCATCAAGCCGTTCTCGCGCGCGGATCTGGAAGACGTCGTCCACCGGGCGTTGTTGCGGCGCCAGACCGAGCTCGGCGCGCGCGGCCAGGTCGCCAAGCTGGTGGAGGAAATGCGCCAGCTCTCGGCCAACTCCGGGAAGCTCGAGGAGGCGGCCCGCCGCGAAGCGGCCGAGCAGTCGCTCCGGGTCACTCAGCTCTCGATCGTTCGGGAGATCTCGCGGACGATCGTCGAGCAGCTCGATCCGCAGCGCCTGGCCGCCTCCGTCACCGAGCAGCTTCGGACCGCGCTCGGCTACGACAAGGTCGAAATCGTCCCGGAGCCGCCCCAGAGCGCCGACAAGGGCCCGCCGACCGTCATGACGTGCGCGATCCAGGACGGCGGCGGCCTGCTGGGCTACCTGCTGATCGACAACCGGCCGTCCCGGCGGGTCATCGATCCGCGCGAGCGTGAGCTGCTCGAGATGCTCTCCGAATACCTGGCCATCGCGCTCCGGAACTCACGCCTCTACGGCGAGATCACCGACACGAAGCGCTCGCTCGAGCAGCTCATCGCCTCCGCCGGCGACGCCATCATCTCGGTCTCGCCGGACGATCGCATCGAGGGGCGCATCTGGAACCCGGCCGCCGAGCGTATCTTCGGTCTCACCGCCGAGCAGGCCAACGGCCGGCCCATCACCGAGCTGCTCCCGCGCGGTGACTACGGCGAAGCGAAGCGCCAGCTTGCCGACGGCACCGACCGCCACGCCTTCGAGACCAGCGTCACGGTCGGCCAGGCCCGCCCGGTGGAGCTCGCGGTGAACCTGTCGGCCCGCCACGGGCGGCAGGGTGGCCTCGAGGGGCTGATCGCGATCGTCCGCGACATCACCGCGCAGCGTGAGATCGAGACCCAGCACCGGCGGGCCGAGAAGCTCACCGCGCTCGGGCAGCTCGCGGGCGGGATCGCGCACGACTTCAACAACCTTCTGCAGGCGATCCTCGGCTACGCGCAGCTCATGAAGCAGAACCCGCGCGACGCCGAGTTCGTCAGCCGCTCGCTCAACATCGTCGAGGCGGCGGCAGTCGACGGCTCCGAGACGGTGCGCCGCATCCAGCAGTTCGCGCGCCTGCGCCCCGACGAGCCGCCGGTCGGCGTGGACCTGAACCAGATCGTCCACGACGCCGTCGCGCTCATCCGCCCGCGCTGGGAAGAAAAGATCGCGCGTGACAACCGACCGCTCGATCTGCGGCTGAACCTCGGGACCATCGAGACGATCAACGGGCGGCCGCCGGCGCTGATCGAGGTGCTGACGAACCTGATCCTGAACGCCCTCGACGCGATGCCCGACGGTGGCACGCTGACGATCGACACCCGCAGCGACCTCGGGCGCCACATCGTGCTGACGGTGACCGACACCGGCATCGGCATGCCGGAGCCGGTCCGGCGGCGCATCTTCGAGCCGTTCTTCTCGACCAAGGGCGACTCCGGGTCCGGCCTGGGCCTGTCGATGGTCTACTCGATCGTGCGACGGCACGGCGGCGACATCCGCGTCGAGAGCGAACCGGCGCGGGGCGCCACCTTCACCCTCACCTTCCCGGTCGCCAGCGAGCCGGTGGGCGCCGCGCCCGACACGGCGCTGCGGCGCGCGCGACGGCCGGCGCGGGTCCTCCTGGTGGACGACGATCAGAAGGTGCTCGGCACGCTGACCGAGCAGCTGCGCAGCGTGGGCCACACGGTGACCGCCGCGGCCGGCGGCGGCGCCGGGCTCGCCGCCTACGCGCCCGGCCGGTTCGACGTGGTGCTGAGCAATCTAGGGATGGCCGGCATCAACGGCTGGGAGCTCGCCGAGCGGGTCCGCCGGGTCGATTCCCAGACTTCCATCCTGCTGATCACGGGCTGGGGGCTGCGCGAGGAGGACCACGGGCGGCTCAAGTCGCTCCGGATCCGCAAGTGTCTCTTCAAGCCCGTCCGGATCAACGAGCTCGACGCCGCGATCCAGGACGCACTCGCCGCCGTCTAGGAGCGCTTCATAGGGCGTCCGCAGCAGATCTTCTGGGCCATCGCGACCTTCCCGCACTTCGCACAGCGAAACCCAGCCATTGGTCCCTCCGGAGCGCTCGGCTACAGCCGCTCGATGATCGTGGCGATGCCCTGGCCGAAGCCGATGCACATGGTCTGCAGGCCGTAGCGCTTGCCGGTGCGCTCGAGCTCGTGCAGCAGCGTGGTCATGAGCTTGCCGCCCGAGCAGCCGAGCGGATGGCCGAGGGCGATGGCGCCGCCGTTGACGTTGACCCGGCTCATGTCCGGGTGAAGCTCTCGCTCCCAGGCGAGCACCACCGAGGCGAACGCCTCGTTGATCTCGATCAGGTCGATCTGGTCGAGCGTCATGCCGGCTTTCTTGAGCACGCGCTGCGTGGTCGGAATGGGCCCGGTGAGCATGATCACCGGATCCACGCCGGCGAGCGCCGTGGCGACCACGCGCGCGCGCGGCTTGAGCCCCAGGGCCTTGGCGCGGGCCTCGGACATGAACATCAGCGCCGAGGCGCCGTCGGAGATCTGCGACGAGTTGGCCGCGGTGACGACGCCGTCCGGCTTGAACGAGGGCACGAGGCTGGCCATTTTGTCGCGATTCACCGGGACGCGCACGCCCTCGTCGGTGTCGAAGACCGCGCCGTCGGGCAGCGTCACCGGCACGATCTCGCGCTTGAACCGGCCCTCGGCGATCGCTCGGCCGGCTTTCTCGTGGCTCTGCGCGGCGAACTCGTCCAGCTCCTCGCGCTTGAGGCCCCACTTCTCGGCGATCATCTCGGCCGAGATGCCCTGCGGGACGATGTTGAAGCGCTCCTGGAGCTTGGGCGAGAGCGGCCCGTCGCCGGGCCCGACGGCGTTGGAGCCCATCGGCACGCGCGTCATGTGCTCGACTCCGCCCGCGATCACCACCTGGTATTGCCCAGCCATCACGCCCATCGCCGCGAAATTAGCGGCCTGCTGGCCCGAGCCGCACATGCGGTCGAGCGTCGTGCCGCACACGTCCACCGGCAGGCCGGCGATCAGCGCCGCGTTGCGCGCGATGTTGAACCCTTGTTCGCCGAGCTGATCGACGCAGCCCAGGATGACGTCCTCGACCTCCGCCGGGTCGACCTTCACCCGGTCGATCAGCTGCGTGAGCACGTGCGCCGCCAGATCGTCGGGGCGAATGGTCGACAGCTTGCCCCCCTTGCGGCCCACGGCGGTGCGCACGGCGCCAACGATGACGGCATCACCCATAGAGTCCTCCTCGAAAACTGGCGAACGATTCATCTTACCGGGTCGTCGGGGGATGGCGCAAACCGCGCCGGAAACAAGCGAGAGAGCTAAGAGACCCGGCGCTTGACCTGGTCGGAGAGCTTGCAGAAGGCGCAGATCGTCCCGGTCGTCACCTGGCCGCAGCGCGCGCACTCGTTGAGGGCGACCCCCTCCGCCTGCTCGAACGCCGGGCGCGCGCGGTCGAGGAAGCCGAACAGGAAGTTGTGCTTGGCGCCGGGCGAGGCTGCTTCCATGCGGCTCAGGATCTCTTTGTGGGCGATCGAGGTCGCGCCGGCCGCGAAGGGGCACTCCTCCACGATGTAGTCGATCTTCCGCATGAACGCGAACGCGGCGGTCTCGAGCTCGGAGAGGCGATAGAGCGGCTTCACGCGGCGGACCAGCTTCGGGTGCGTGGACGGCAGCGCGGGCGACTGACGGGGCAGCGCATCCATCTGCCAGTGCATCACCGAGCCGAAGAGCGTGGCGGCCTCGTCGTCCAGATTGTGACCGGTCGCGACCACGGGGATCTCATGCTCGAGCGCCACGCGGTTCATCAGGTAGCGCTTGGACAGGCCGCAGCCGGAGCACGGCGGCCGCCGCGTCACGGACTGGATGACCGGCACCGGCGCGCCCACTTCCTCGGCGACCGCGGAGATGATGAGCGGAACGGACCGCGCCGCGGCGAACTTCTCGCACCGGGCCTTCGATTCCACCGAATAGTCGAAGATGCCGAGATCGAGGTAGAGCCCCGTCGTACGGTAGCCCTCGTCGATCAGCACGTCCCAGAGCGCGAGCGAGTCCTTGCCACCGGACACCGCGACCAGCACCTGCTCGTCCTTGGTGAACATCCGGTGCTTGCGGATGGCCTCGCGCACCTGGTTCCGGAAGAACTCGAGGAAGTCCGGCTCGCAGAACGCGGCGTTGTGACGTCGCAGCTCGAGGGCGGCCGGCGCCCCGCACTTGCGGCACTTCACGGCCTAGAGCCCGCGCCACCGGACATCACGGGCCGGAGCTCGATCGTCTCGTCGTCGCGCACGATGTGGTCGGCGGTGACGAGGGCGTCGCCGCAGATCACCAGCACGGTCTCGGGGACGATCGCCAGCTCGCGCAGGATCTCCTTCACCCGACGGTTGCCGGCCACGTCGACCTCGCGCCGTGGATTTCTGAGGATGACCTTCACCGCTGCCCCGCTAGCTCCGCGGGAACCCCGGCGCGCGCTTGACGTCCCGGATCTGGGCGAGATGAATCCCGTCGTGGTTGGCCTGAAGCATCCACCACTGCGCCAGGTCGAGCTCGCCCAGGCGGAAGTGCTTGAACGTGAGCCGCTGCGGATCGAGCGTCGCGAGCCGCTCGATCGACTGGCGGCTCCGCTCGCGCGTGGCCTTCATGGTGGCGATCAGCTCGCCGATCGGCTTGCCGTGCTCCGGCCAGACGACCGGGGGGGCCTCGGCGGCTCCGATCGGCACCGCAGGCATGGGCTTGAACTGCGCGAGACCCGCCGGGAACGGCGACCGCGTGCCGGCCGCGTCCGCCTCGCGCGCGAGCTTCGTGGTCAGCTTGCCCGTCGCGATCTCGGCGATCGTCAGGTGGTGCACGATCTCGCCGACCGACCACTCCTTCTCGCCGGGCTTCCAGTCGGCCTGGCGCTGCGCGAGGCCCTCGGCTTCGGCGAGCACGTCGGCGCGCACCGCCTGCAGCGCGCTCCACAGTGCTTCGACGGGTTTCGGAAGGCTCATAGGGAACGAAGTATACTCCAACGCGATGCACGACCCGCAAACCGCCCTCGCGCGAACGGCGTGGCGGACGCTGGCGAGCCGTCCGGTCTACGAGAACCGCTGGATCCGCGTGCGCGAGGATCAGGTCGAGCTGCCGGACGGTCGAACGACGATCTACGGGGTCGTGCAGTGCAGCGGCTGCATCGGCGTCCTCCCGTTCCTCGATGCCGACACGGTCGTGCTCGTCGGCCAGTACCGCTACGTCGCGCGCGACTTCTACTGGGAAATGCCGACCGGCTCCGTCAACCCGGGCGAGAGCGAGACGGCCGCGGTACAGCGCGAGCTCGCGGAGGAAGCGGGCTACGTCGCCGACCGACTCGTGAAGGTCTGCGCCTTCCACACCTCCAAGAGCGTTCTCGACGAGACCGCGAACATCTACCTCGCCGAGGGACTGCGTCCGGCGTCTCGCCTGGCCGATCCGACGGAGTTCATCGAGGTGCGGGCGTTTCCCTTCGCCGAGGTCGTCCGTATGGTCGAGCGCGACGAGATCAAGGACGCGATGACGATCGTCGCCGTCCTCCACGCCGCTCGCCGGCGGGGCTGATCGGCAGGTCGGGCTACCTGGCCGAGGCCAGCACCATCGGACCCGTCGGCGCCGGCACACCGCCTTCGGGCTCGAGGGTCACCGCGAAGACCTTGACCGGCTGGCCATCCGCCAGTGGTTCGATGCGGTGCGTTCCACGTCCCGACGCGTCGACCCGGAAGAGGCCGGCCGGCCGCGGTGCCCCGTCGCCGATCGTCCACAGCTCGTAGGCCTTGCCCGCCGGCGCCGTCGGCAGGTTGGCGACGATCAGATGTCCGCCCGCGGTCGGATGCCAGATCACCCGGCCGTTGGCCTCGGGATTCGGCCCGAGGCCGCGGAGCAGCACGACCTGAGTCGCCGGATCGCGCAAGAGATCGACGGCGCTCTGGTACTCCGCGGTCTGCTCGCGCAGCGCGGCTTCGTCGCGCTGCACGGTTTCGCGCAGGGCCGCCGCCTCGCGCGCCATCTGGCCCAGGCGGGCCTCGTAGCGCGTCGCCACGAGGGTGGCGGTGAAGCCGGCGACCGCGAGCACCGCGACCAGCGACGCCACCGCCCAGACCAGCCGCCGTGGTCGCGCCGCGTCGCGACGCGTCGGTGCGGTCGCGTTGATCCGCCCCAGGAGCGCCGCCTTCACCTCGGGCGGCGGGATCATCGGGGGCACCGAGCGCGCGACCGCCGCGAGCGCCTCGGCGGACGAGCGCAGCTCCGCCGCGCAGACATCGCACCCCTCGGCAAGGTGGCGCTCGAACGCCGCGCGGTCCTCGCCGTCGAGCGCGCCGAGGGCCCACGCCGCCGCGAGCGTGTCGAAGGGCTCGTGGCTCATGGGCTCGCCCTCACGACCTCGCGCAGCCGCTCGAGGCCGAGTCGGATCCGCGTCTTCACCGTGCCGAGCGGCTGCTTGAGGCGCTCGGCGATCTCCGTTTGCGTGAGCCCCGCGTAGTACGCGAGCTCGATGACCTCGCGCTGTGCCCCCGGCAGCCGCTCGAGCGCGCTGCGGATCGTCCCGCGGTCCTCGGCGACCTCCGCGGCGTCGCGCGCGGCATCGGCGGCGGGCGCGGCGGCGACCGCCTCATCCAGCGGCGCCACGAACGTGCGACTCCGTCGGCGCGTCGACCGAACACGATCGATCGCGCGCGAGCGCGCCTGTATCACCATCCAGGCCTCGGGGCTCCCGCGCGCCGAGTCGTACCGGCCGGCGCTCTGCCACGCCTCCCAGAACACTTCCTGGAGCACGTCGCTGGCGTCGGCGCGCTCGCGGACGATTCGCAAGATCAGCGGGAAGACCACGGGCGCGTAGCGATCGTAGAAGACGGCGAACGCCTCGCGGTCACCGGCGGCCATCCGCGTGAGCAGATCTGTGCCCGACGTCGCCATGCCCGTCTTTCACTACCACGACTACGGCCGACATCCAACCGCGGATCGCCGTCCGTAGGGACTGGCGCAGCGAGCTGTCCTTCGGCGCTCCCCGATGGCGCTCCCGTGCTGAGATGCTATTCTCGGCCCCATGAAATGGGTGCCCGAAACGCGCGCATTCGACGAAGCCTTCGACAAGACCGGCGCGCCACGCCAGCACTACCGGCCGCTCGTTTCCATCCTCGAGTCGTTCACCCAGGACGAGATCGAGCGCCGCGAGCGGCTGCAGAAGCTCTCGCTCATCGACCAGGGCATCACCTTCACCGTCTACGGTGAGAAGGAGGGCACCGAGCGCATCTTCCCGTTCGACTTCGTGCCCCGCGTCATCCCGGCGCGCGAGTGGGAGCGTCTGCAAGCGGGACTCGTCCAGCGGGTCACCGCCCTCAACCTCTTCATCCTCGATGTGTATCAGGGCCAGAAGTGCCTCAAGGACCGCGTCATCCCGCCGGAGCTCGTGCTCTCTCGTAAGGAGTACAAGCGCGAGCTCCTGAACGTCACCCCGCCGCGGCAGATCTTCACCCACGTGGTGGGGACCGACGTCATCCGGAACGACAAGGGCGAGTATCTGGTGCTCGAGGACAACTGTCGCTGCCCGTCGGGCGTGTCGTACGTCCTCGAGAACCGCAACACGCTCAATCGCGTCTTCCCCGAGTTCTTCAAGTACTACGGGGTCCGGCCGATCAAGGACTACCCGAACCTTCTGCTCGACACGCTCCTGCACACGGCGCAGCGGTCGAGCGAGAAGCCGGTCGTCGTGATCCTCACCCCGGGTATGGCGAACTCGGCCTACTTCGAGCACTCGTTCCTGGCCCGCGAGATGGGGATCGCCCTCGTCGAGGGGCGCGACCTGATCGTCGAGGACAACTACGTCTACATGCGCACGACCAGCGGCAAGCAGAAGGTGGACGTGATCTACCGTCGGATCGACGACGACTTCCTGGATCCGCTCACGTTCCGACGCGACAGCATGCTCGGCGTGCCCGGGCTCGTGAACGTCTATCGCGAGGGCAACGTGGCGCTAGCCAACGCGCCCGGCGCGGGCGTGGCCGATGATAAATCGGTCTACGCCTTCATGCCGGCGCTCATCAGGTACTACCTCGGCGAAGATGCTCTCCTGCCCCAAGTCCCTACGTATCTCGGCTTGCGCCCCCAGGACTTCGCGTACATCCGCGACCACGCGCGTGAGCTGGTCGTGAAGACCACCGGCGACTCCGGCGGGTACGGCATGCTCATGGGGCCCTTCGCGAGCAAGCGCGAGATCGAGACCTACGTCGGGCAGATGAAGAAGAACCCCGGCAACTACATCGCCCAGCCCCTGATCGAGCTGTCGTCGCACCCGACCTACACGGAGGGCAAGTTCGAGCCGCGGCGTGTCGACCTGCGGCCGTTCATCCTCTACGGCGAGTCCGTCCGCGTGCTCCCGGGCGGGCTCACGCGCGTCGCGCTGCGGCCCGGTTCGTACGTCGTCAACTCGTCGCAGGGCGGCGGCAGCAAGGATACCTGGGTCCTGGCCTCGAAGGACGGCGCCTGATGCTCTCGCGCGTCGCCGACTCGCTCTACTGGATGGGCCGGTATCTCGAGCGTGCCGAGAACATCACGCGCCTGCTCCTCGTCACCGAGGATTTCTCGACCGAGACCCACGGGCTCGCCGAGGACCTTGCCCAGACCGCCTGGAAGGACATGCTGGCGATCTTCCCGTCGGCGCAGCTCTCGCGCGAGGTCGCGCCGTTCGCGCCGCTCTCGATGCCGTACCTCCACGCGTTCTTCATCGACGGGAGCAATCCGTACTCCATCCACTTCTCGTTGCGCCGAGCGCGGGAGAACGCCCGCTCGGTCCGCGAGGCGCTGACGCTCGAGGTGTTCCTGGCGCTGAACGAAGTCTTCCGGTCGCTCGAAGCGTACGAGCGGAAAGGGATGATGGACCTCCCGGCCTTCCGCGACGCGCTCGGCGCCACGCGGAAGGGCATCTTCACGGTCGTGGGGGCGATCGAGCACACGTCGACCCGGGACGAGGGCTGGCGCTTCCTCAAGCTGGGCGAGTCGCTCGAGCGCAGCTTACGGTCGGCGCTCGTCCTGCGCGCCAAGCTCCCGGCGCTGCTCGCCGCCGAGGCGCGCGGCGACGCCCCGCTCTACTACACCCAGTGGCGGAGCCTGCTGCGCGGCCTCTCGTCGCTGGAGAACTACCGGCGGGTCTACGGCGCCCGGCTCGAGCCGAATCTCGTGATCGGCTTCTTGCTCTTCGACCCCGACTCGCCGCGCTCGCTTCGCTACGGGGCCTCGATCGTCCGCGACTACCTGGCGGCGATCTCGGGGCCGGCGGCGCTCACCGCGCCGGCGCGGATCGTCGGCAAGCTTCACGCCGACCTCCGCTACGACGACGAGGCGCTGATGAGCCGCGGCGACTTCGCGGACCTGCTCGACCGCGTGGTCGCCGAGCTGGCGAAGGCGCACGACGCGATCGCCACCCAGTACTTCGTGACATGAACATCCAGATCGAGCACCAGTTCGCGTTCGAGTACGACGGATTCATCAGCGAGTCGTTCGTCGAGCTGCGCGTCCAGCCCAAGACGACGTCCCAGCAGACCGTCTCGTCCTTCGAGCTGGCGGTCGGCCCGCGGACCGGCGTGCACCGCTACCGGGACTGGAACGACAACATCGCCCACCACTTCACGATCACCAAGTTCCACGACCGGATCGCGGTGTCCACGCGCTCGCTCGTCCACACGCACGGCGCCGCCGTCTCGCTCGCGTCGCTCGGCGAGCGCCCGTCGGAGGAAGGACTCCCCTACCCGCTGCGCGATTTTCTCGAGTTCGGCGGCCCGGTGAAGCTCTCGCCCACGCTTCGCGCCACGCTCAAAGCGGTCGGGCTCGCGCCGCGCGCGCCCCTCGGCGAGCAGGTGGCGGCGCTCGGCACCTACATCCACGAGCGGTTCGAGTACCGGACGAACGTCACCACCTACGACTCGACGACCGAAGACTTCCTGGAGATCGGCGCCGGCGTGTGTCAGGACTTCGCGCACCTGATGCTCGGCCTGCTCCGGCTCCGACAGGTGCCCTGCCGCTACGTCAGCGGCTACCTGCACGTCGAGCGCAAGAAGCGCGAGCCCTCGCAGAGCCACGCGTGGGTCGAGCTCTACTCGGCGACGGCCGGCTGGGTACCCTTCGACCCGACGCACAACCGCGTGGTGGACGAGCGCTACGTGGTCGTGGGCCACGGCCGTCACTACGACGACGTGCCGCCCAACAAGGGGATCTATCGCGGCGTCGCGCGGGAGACACTGAAGGCCCAGGTCAGCACCGAGGTCGTGCCCGGCAAGACCGTCTCGACGCTCCGCGAGGACTTTCGCCACATCGACCTGCCGGTGTTCCGCGAGGTCCCCGCGCGGCCGCCCGACCGGGCCGTCAGCGCCGTCGACGACATGAGCGCCCAGCAGCAACAGCAGTAGTGGTCGCCGACCGTCAGGCGCGCACGCCGACGGCCCAGAGATAGCCGTCGGGATCTTCCACCATCATCTCGCGCCAGCCGTGCGCCTTGGTCGTGGCCGGCTGGACCACGCTGGAGCCATACTCGCGGGCGCGGCGTTCGACCGCGTCCGGGTCCACACCGAACACCCGCAACTCGGCGCCGAGGCCGCGCCGATCCCCCCGCACCAGCGGCGCGTGCCACGGGTGCTTGTCGTAGGTGTGATCGGCGTGCAGCATGAGCTCGACGCCGCCCACGTTGATGGCCGCGAAGTCGCCGTCCGAGTAGTGAACCGTCGCGGCCAGCACGCGCTTCTGGAATTCGATCGCGCGCGGGATGTCGCGGACGAGCAGGTTGACCGTGAAGGCCGGGAGCGCCCGCCCGTAGTCGGGCGCGGGCGTCCAGGGATCGCCGGTGCGGGTCTTCACCGAGGCCGCGCGGCCGGCGGCGGAGGTGGTGGCGTGAAGGCTGACCACTTGGGCGCTGCCGGGCGCGCCGGCTTCGCGCTGAGGATCAGCTCGTAGCTCACCACCTCGTCGGGATCGGGGTTGAACACGGCGACCCAGAGGCTGATGGGATCCCGGCCGAGGCCCGCGAGCGGGATGCCGGCCACCGGCAAGAGCTTGGGATCCGACCGCCCGGTGAGGCTGTCTTTGAGCGTCCAGTGCCACGCGCGGCCCGAGGGCTGGCCGTCCGCGGTCAGCCGCAGCTCCGCGTCGCGCGGCGTCTTCAGCTTCTCCGGGATCTTCATGTAGAAGAAGCGCGTGGTCAGCGGCTGCAGCGTCAGGTCGAACACGCGGTCGGTGGTCCGCTCTTGAGGATCGCTGATCTGCTCGACTTGCTCGTCGATGGCGCCCACGGTCGGGGGCGGGCGCGAGATCACGGTGGTGGTGTCGTCGGTCTCGACCACGCCCCAGTCGGCCCACATCCCTGGATTGGGGATGGCGACCTGGATCACGTCGCGCACGAACGACGCGTAGGTGTCGCGCAGCCGGCCGCGTTCCACGAGCAGCTGATAGAGCTGCGGGCCCAGCACGCGCGGCTCGAGGCCCTGGGCCGACTCGATCGCGCGATCGAGAGCGGTGCGCATGAGCGTCGGCGACTCGTTCTCGAGATGCTCGAGCAGCAGGAAGTAGCCGCCGGCGAGCTGACCGTCGTCGTGATCGGCGGAGGCCCGGATGTTGACGCTGAGGAGGTAGGGATACTTCTCGACCTCCGCACGCAGCGCGTGCGCCCAGGCGATGCCGGACGGCTTCCACTGGCTCCAGGCCGCGTAGGCGCCGGCCCACCAGCGGATGCCGGCGGCGCGCGGATCGAGGGGCGGCGGCGCCAACGCCGCGGCGGCCGAGCTCCGGTCCACGGTCGGCCGTGTGGGCTCCTTCGCCGCACCCGCCGGTGGCAACTTCTCCGTCGTCGCCGTCGGGGCTCCGCTGGCGAGCCGGCCCCGGGCGACGGCGTTCACGAGCGGCCGGCCGAAGGCGCGAGCGACCAAGGTGTCGAGCTGCGCCCAGCGCTCTTCGGTCAGCGTGTTCCGCTCGAGCATGAGCCTGAGCAACGTCTCGAACGGGGCCACCCACTCCAGGACTTCCTTGGCGGTGACGCCACGCCGGTCGCCAGTGGCGCGCGACAGGGCCAGCCGAAGCTCGCTCGCCTTGGCCTGGCACTCGAGGAGCGCCGGGAACGCGGGGTCGTCGAGGTGCGTGACGCCGAGGACGCGAGTGAGCACGCCGATCGCGCGCTGCACGGCCGTTTTGAACGCCGCGATCTCTTCCCCGCCCGGGGCCGGCGTCTCGGCGGACGCGGAAGCCTCGCCGAACGCGCCCGGCCGCCACGTGACCTCGAAAAGCCGCTTGGCCTCCGGAAAGCCCTTCAGCTCGTGGAGCCCGCGATCCAGGTACTCCACGGTCCCCCCGTCGGACCGCCGCATCTCGATACGGCCGGCGAGCCAGCGGGTCGTTTCGGCGACGAGGATCTGGCCCGGCTTCGCGATCGCGCAGATGCGCGCGGCGAAGTTCACGTCGAGGCCGATGTAGTCGCTGCCCTCCTGGATCGGCTCGCCGGTGTTGATGCCGATGCCGACCTCGATCCCCTCTCCCGCCTGGCGTCGCTTCGCCTGGGCGATGGCCCGCTGGATCGCGATCGAGCACAGGATAGCCGGCCGAGCCCCCCGGAAGGTGGCCATGAAGCCGTCGCCGAGCTCCTTGACGACCGTACCGCCGACCTCTTCGATCTTCTCTCGGACAATGGCGTGGTATCCACGGAGCATCTGCCGGGCGGCCTCGTCACCTTCACGCTCCGTGTAGTCCGTGAACCCACGGATATCACTGAAGAAGATGGTGACGGTGTCACCCAGCGGCGCCGCCAAGTCGGGGGCGGCCTGAGGGATGGATCCTTCGTCGTCCGCGTTCTCGTTCATTCCAGGCGATGCGTCAGGTGGCACAGAAAATAGTAGCCGATGGGCGTAAGAATTGGGATCGCCTTTGCAAAGGGCCCGCCGGCGCTGAGAACGGGAGGAACACGCGGTCGGCCGGCCCCACGCCTGCGCCTCGGAGCACGAAGCCCCAGCAGCGCGCCCACCACTCCCAGGACTCCTGGGTGTCGAGCCAGCGGATCGGCGCGCCGCTCGTCCCCGAGGTCTGGTGCACGCGCACGTAGCGCTCGAGCGGGAAGGTTAGATTCGTGCCGAAGGGCGGGTGCTCGGCCTGGTCGTCCACGAGCTCCGACGTGCGCGTGAACGGCAGCCGTCGGAAGTCGTCCCACGTGCGAGGGTCGTCGAGGGCGACCACGCCGGCCGCGCGCCACTTTCGCGCCACGAACGGATTGGACGCGAGCAGCTCGCCGGCCATCACCCGGAAGCGGCGCCACTGGTGGTGGCGCAGCGGCTCCGGCCCCAGCGTCTCCAGCGTGCGGTCGAACACCGTCGGGACCGGCTCAGGTCCGCAGCTTGAAGCGCTGGATCTTGCCGGTCGCGGTCTTGGGCAGGTCGGTAACGAACTCGATCCAGCGCGGGTACTTGTAGGGCGCGATCTTGTCCTTCACGAACGCCTTGAGCTCGTCGGCGAGCGCGTCACCCCCGCTCGCCTCCGCCTTGAGGACGACGAAGGCCTTCGGCTTGACGAGACGATCCGTGTCCTCCGCGCCGACCACCGCGGCCTCGAGCACCGCGGGATGGCGCACCAGCGTCGCCTCAACCTCGACCGGCGAGACCCAGATCCCGCCGACCTTCAGCATGTCGTCAGCGCGGCCGCAGTACCAGAAGTAGCCGTCCTCGTCCTGATAGTACTTGTCCCCCGTCTGGATCCACGCGCCGAACAACGTCTCCTTGGTCTTCTCGTGCTTGTTCCAGTAGTACGCCATCGTGGAGTCGCCCTTGACGCGGACGTTCCCGATATCCCCCCGGTGGACCGGGCGGCCCTCGTCATCCACGATCGCGAGCTCGTAGCCGGGCACCGCCAGCCCGGTCGAGCCCGGGCGCGAGAACCCGGGGCGATTGGAGATGAAGATGTAGCCGATCTCCGTGGTGCCGATCCCGTCGATGATCTCCACGCGGAAGCGGTCGCCCCAGCGCTTGTAGAGCGCGTCGGGCAGCGCCTCGCCCGCCGACACGCAGAGCCGCAGCGACGACGTGTCGAACCGCGACTCCACTTCCTTCACCGCGAGCATGGCGGCGTAGAGCGTCGGGACGCCGAAGAAGATCGTCGGCCGGTAGCGCGTGATGAGCTCGAACATCGCCTCCGCAGTCGGCCGCTGCGGGTAGAGCAGCGCCTGAGCGCCGACGCTCATCGGGAGGAATCCGGTGGCGCCCAGGCCGTAGGCGAAGAAGAGCTTCGCGGCCGAGAGCACGCGATCAGTCGGTCGCATCGCCAGCACGTGCTTCCCGTACGTCTCGCAGCAGATGACCATGTCGTGGTGCAGGTGCACGGCGCCCTTCGGGAAGCCGGTCGAGCCCGACGAGTATTGCCAGTACGCGGCATCGTCCCGCGAGGTATCGGCGGCGGCGAGCTTCGGCGAGGCCTGGGCGACCCGTTGCTCGTAGGACAAATATCTCCCAGGCGCGCCGCCGGCCACCAGCACGTGCTGGAGGTAGCGGGCCTCCGCGAGCGCCGGCGCGGCCTCGCCCAGCAACGGGGCGGAGACGACCGCCACCTTGGCGCGGCTGTCGTCGAGAAAGTATCGATAGTCGGCGGTACGCATCAGCGTGTTCACCGGCACCGGGATCGCGCCGAGCTTGATCGCGCCCCAGAAGGTGCCGATGAACTCCGGCGCGTCGAGGCAGAGCATGAGGACGCGGTCTTCCATCCCCACGCCGAGCTCGAGGAGCGCGTTGCCGGTGCGGTCGACCAGATCCAGCACGTCGGCGTAGGTGAGCGTGCGGTCCTCGTAGACGAACGCCGGCGAGGCGCCGCGGCCCTCGACCAGGTTTCGGTCGACGAACCAGGTCGCGACGTTGAACTGCGCGGGGAGCAGGTCGGAGGCGTTCACGTGAGTCGCACGTACTCGAAATCGACGGGCTGGCTGTTGACGCCGCGGGCGGGCGGCGCGATCCAGTTGGCGAACTGGGAGCGCTCGGTCACCGGCTGCATCAGGCTCTCGATGTACGCCTGGTCGGCCTCGGTTGGGAGCCACGCGTACTTGCTGGCCCCCCACTCGGCTTCGCTGACGACTCGGCCGTCCGGCGACACCTTCACTTCGGAGAAGAGGCCGATGGCGCGACGGAATCCTCGGTGCGGCAGCCGCAGCTCCACGTCGATTCCGTGCCGCTTGATGACCTGGTTCCAGCGGTCCACCCCGCGCTGGCAATCGGCGATGTAGTCGTCGCGCAGGCGCTCGTTGAGCGACGGCAGCGCGGGCATCTCGCGGGTCGTGATCCGATCGCCGGCGAGCTCGTTCACCGTGTAGGTGGCATCCTTCAGCCGGTGGTCGTCGTGCTTCTTGGCCTCCTCGAACCGCCCCTTGAGCCCCATCGTGTAGAAGTTCGCGGCGTTGGTGGAGACCTCGGAGCCGAAGAGATCGAGCGACACCGAGTAGTGGAAGTTGATGTACTTCTGCAGCGTGGCGAGGTCGATCGCGCCGAGCTTCCGCACGTCGTCGGTCTTCCCGTCCCGCATGAGCTCGCAGGTGCGCTGCACCACGCGCGCGATCCCCGTCTCGCCGACGAACAAGTGGTGCGCTTCCTCCGTGAGCATGAAGCGACACGTGCGCGACAGCGGATCGAAGCCGCTCTCGGCGAGGCTCGCGAGCTGGTACTTGCCGTCGCGGTCGGTGAAGTACGTGAACATCAAATAGGAGAGCCAGTCCGGCGTCTTCTCGTTGAACGCGCCCAGGATGCGTGGCTTGTCACGATCGCCCGAGCGGCGCTGCAGCAGCGCCTCGGACTCCTCGCGGCCGTCCCGGCCGAAGTACGCGTCGAGCAGGTACACCATCGCCCAGAGGTGGCGGCCCTCCTCGACGTTGATCTGGAACAGGTTGCGCAGGTCGTAGAGCGACGGGCACGTCCGGCCGAGGTGGCGCTGCTGCTCGACCGAGGCCGGCTCCGTGTCGCCCTGGGTGACGATGAGCCGGCGCAGGACGCCGCGGTGCTCGCCCGGCACGTCCTGCCACGCGGGCGCGCCCAGATGGTCACCGAAGCCGATCGTGCGGCCGGGCTCGGCCTCGGCCAGGAACAGGCCCCAGCGGTAGTCCGGCATCTTGACCCAGTCGAACTGGGCCCAGCCCTGCGCGTCCACGCTCACCGCGGTGCGCAGGTAGACGTCCTTCTCCTGGAAGCCGTGCGGACCCATAGTCATCCACCAGTCGAGGAACTTCGGCTGCCACTCCTCCAGCGCGCGCTGCAGCCGACGGTCGCCGGCCAGGTTCACGTTGTTCGGGATGCGCTCGCTGTAGTCCACGCCCGCCATCACACTCTCCTCCGGTCGAACTCGCTGCGCTGGCCCGTGCCGTAGACTTGCAACGCGCCCTTGGGGCCGACGGCGTTCGGCCGCTGGAAGATCCAGTTCTGCCACGCCGAGAGGCGCCCGAAGATCTTGCTCTCGAGCGTTTCGGGGCCGCCGAATCGCAGCGAGGCTTCCATGCCGGTGAGCGCGTCGGACGAGAACGCGGCGCGCTCCTCGATCGCCATCCGGACCTCGTCGTCCCAGTCGATGTCGTCGGGCGCGAACGTGACCAGCCCGGCCTCCAGCGCGGCGGCCGCGTCCAGCTCCTCGCCGACCCGCGCCCGAAGCTTGTCCACGCGCCCCGGCTCGGCGAGGAAGCGGCTCGCCAACCGCGTCAGCCCGTTGATCATCGGATACGCGCCGAAGTTCATCTCCGTGAGGCGGATCGCCGCCGGCGGCGCCGTGTCTCCCGATCGCGTGCTGTCCAGCATGTACGCGCGGTCGGCGGCCAGCGCGAGCTCGAGCAGCGTGCCGGTGAAGCAGGAGCCGGGCTCGACGAACGCGAAGACCGAGCGTGACGAGACCTCGATGCGCTTGAGCGTCCGCTTGAGGTACAGGCGGATCTCGCGGACCAGCCAGTCGTCGCGCCACGTCGCGAGCGCGCGGTCGTACGCGTCGACGAGATCGGCGCGCCCGGCCGTCTCGAAGATCCAGAGGCCGATCTCTTCCTCGTTCGTGCGCAGGTGCAGGATCAGGTCGTCGAGCTCGCGCGCCAGCGCCAGCGGCCAGAACGCACACCCGGCCTCGTGGACGCCGCGCACGTCCGCCGGCGGTGGCCCGCCCGGCCCGCTCACCGTGATCTCGGCGAGCCCGCGCGCCCGGTCGAGGTCGCAGGCGACGAGGCTGTAGCGGATCCGGTCGCCGTCGATCGCCCGTTTCAGTGGCGTCAGGGCCACCCCGCGCCCGTCGGACGGCCGATCGGTGCGGGCGGCGAACTCGGCGGCACGGCGCTTCACGAGCTCCGGCAGCCTCGAGCGCGGCGCGACCTCGTCCACGAGCCCCCACTCCACGGCGCGCGCGCCCTTGATCCCTTCCGCGACGGTGCAGAAGAAGTCCGCGCGGTCCCGGCGCACCCGCCGCTTGTCGACCAGCCGCGTGAGCCCGCCGGTGCCGGGGAGCACGGCGAGCAGCGGCACCTCCGGGAGCGAGACCGCGGTGTTGCCGTCGTCGGCCATGATGATCCAGTCCGTCGCCAGCGCCAGCTCGTAGCCGCCGCCGGCGCAGGCGCCGTTGACGACGCAGAGGTAGAGCTGACGGGACTCGGCCGTCGCCTCCTCGAGCGCGTTGCGCGTCTCGTTGGTGAACTTGCAGAAGTTCACCTTCCAGCCGTGAGTGGACTGAGAGAGCATCCGGATGTTGGCGCCGGCGCAGAAGACCCGCTCCTTGCCCGACGTGACGACGACGGCGCCGACCTCCGGGTGCTCGAAGCGCAGCCGCTGGGCGGCGTCGTAGAGCTCCACGTCGACGCCGAGGTCGTACGAGTTGAGCTTCAGCTCGTAGCCCGGCTTGAGCCCGCCGTCTTCCCTGACGTCGAGGGCCAGCGTCGCCACCGGGCCGTCGACGGCCAGCTTCCAGTGCCGGTACCGCGCCGGCTCCGTCCGAAAGTCCACCCCAACGCGATCCACAGATTCCGCCATGACCTACCCCAGAATGACCCAGAGCGCCTGGGCCTGCTTCGCGCCGAGGTTCTCCCAGCCGTGCGGCACGCCACCGTCGAGCAAGGCGCTGTCGCCGAGCTCGAGCACGTGGCGGTCGCCGTTGTAGTGGAGGGCCACCCGGCCCTCCAGCACGTAGAAGAGCTTCATCTGCCCCGGCTTGATGATGACCTTCTCGGTCGTGACCCCCTTCGACTTCGATCCGAGCGTCGAGACGACCGCGCGGATCTTCCCCTGGAAGAGCCCCGCGCCCAGGATCGCCCACCGCTCCGACGAGCCGTCGAACGACACGACCGGGTAGTCGCGCTTGTGCGAGACGACGATGCTGCCGGCCGGCTTGCCGTCGAAGAGCGCGGCGATCGGCACCCCGAAGGCGGCGGCGATCTTGCCGAGCGTGTGGAGCGAGGGCGTGAGCCGCCCCGACTCGATCTGCGAAACCATGCTGGGCGTGAGATCCGCCTTCTCGGCGAGCTGGCGCTGCTGCAGCTCGCGCTCGGCCCGGAGCCGGCGGATGCGGTCGCCGAGCGGCGTCACGCGACTTCCTCCGACGCCGGCCCGCCGTCGCCGAGCCCGCCGATGGCGGCGAGCGCGCGCGCGACGAAGACGCGGGTCACGCGCTTGCGATAGGGATGCGTGAAGTCGGTGTTGTCGAGGGGCTTCGAGGGGCCGGCCGCCAGGTCCGCGACTCGCGTGACAAGATCGCGCGTGATGCGCTGCCCGACGAGCTCCGCCGCGGCCCGCTCGGCCGGGCGCGGCAACGACGCGACCGCGCCGAGCACGATCCGCGCCTCGCGGACGACGTCGCCGTTCATCCGGGCCGCGACCGCCACGCCGAGCACCGGAAAGTCGAACGAGCCGCGCCGTCGAAGCTTGAGGTACGCCGAGCGCCAGCCGTCGGCCGGCGGCAGCAGGACATCAGCGACGATCTCATCCGGGCGCTTGGCGAGGTACTCGATGCCGTCGTCGCGATAGAGCGCCGCGATCGGCACGATGCGCTCGCCGCCGGCGCCGACGACCCGCAGGCGCGCCCCGAGCGCCCACAGCACGGGCGCCGTGTCCGACGAGGACACGGCCCAGCATCGCGAGCTTCCGGGCGCCACCAGGCAGATGTCACCGTCTTTCTTCATACAGAAGCCGATCGCTTTGCGCCACTCGTAGGATTGATTGTAGTAGTTGCACCGCGTATCCACGCACACGTTCCCGCCGATGGTCCCCATGTTGCGGAGCTGCGGCGAGGACACGAGCCCGGCGGCCGTTGCGAGCGCCGGAAAATCCCGCGCGATCGCCGGGTGCGTCGAGACCTCCGAGAGGGTCGTGCCGGCGCCGATGGTCCAGCCGCCGCTCTCGACCCGCACACCGCGCAGCTCCCGGATTCCGCGCAGCCCGACCACCACCTTCGGCTCGAACTGCCGTCGCTTCATGTTCGGGTAGAGGTCCGTCCCGCCGGCCACCAGCATCGCGTCGCGCCCGTGCTCGGCCATCGCGGTCGCCGCCTCCGCGAGCGTGCGGGGCGCCAGGTACGTGAAGGACGGCAGCCTGATCATCGCGTCACGACTGGAAAGGCCGGACGCCGATCGCGTCCGCCGGCTGACCGAACGCCGACTCGACGACCAGCGGGTCCTTGAACGTGAAGAGTGGCAGGCGCTCCGGGCCCACCCGCGGCGGCTTGCCCCGTCGCCTCAGCTCGAGCGCCTTGAGGATCTTGTCCGGCGTGATCGGCACCTCATCGATCCGGATCCCGAGCGCGTGGTGGATCGCGTTGGCGATGGCCGGGATGACGGGAAGCAACGGCCCCTGCCCGACTTCCTTCGCCCCGAAGGGCCCCTCGGGATCGTCGGTCTCCACCAGGATCGTGTGGATCTCGGGCGTCTCGAGCGTGGTCGGGCTCTTGTACTCGAGCATCGAGGGCTGCTTGTGCAGGCCCTTTCTAAACACTTGCTCCTCCATCAGCGCCTCGCCGATGCCCATGTAGATCGAGCCCTCGACCTGGCCCTCGGCCAGGAGCGGGTTCAGCGTGCGCCCGATGTCGTGGGCGATCCACACGTCGCGGAGGTCGACGGTGCCGGTCTCCTCGTCCACCGTCAGCTCGACGACGCACGCCGAGTACGAGTAGCACGGCGAGGGCCCCACGCCGCCGCCCTTGTACTTGCCGGCGCGCTTCGGCGGCGCGTAGGAGCCGGGGAACGCGAGCACCCCGTGCATCGCCTCGCCGAGCTCGACTGCGCGCGCGAAGCTCACCGCCTTGTCCCAGTCGCCGGGCACGCCGATCTTTCGCTCGCGTGCCACGAGCGCGGCCGGGTCGACCTCGAGCTTCCGCGCGACCGCCTTGAAGATCGCGTCGCGGAGGCGCCCGGCGGCCTGGATCGCCGCCATCCCGCACATGAGCGTCACGCGCGACGAGTACGAGCCGAGGTCGACCGGCGTGAGGCTCGTGTCGGCCGGAAACACCTGGACGTCCACCGGCTCGAGACCGAGCACCTCGGCCGTCAGGTACGCGAGCACGGAGTCCGACCCCTGGCCGATGTCGGTGGCGCCACACAGGATCGCGACGCCGCCGCTGCGGTCGGCGCGCACGATCACGCCCGAGTGAGGCATGTCGTTCCAGTAGATCGCGGTCCCAGCCCCCGTCATGTACGCGGAGCACGCGATGCCGATGCCGGGTTTTTTTGGAGAGGGGGGTTCCGGCTGTACGAGATGCGTACAGCCTGCACCTCCCTCTCGACTCCCCCCGGTCGGCTGGCTCCCCATGGCGGCGGTCACGCCGTAGCGGGTGCGCTTGGCGCGCCAGCCCGACGCCTCGACGACCTTGTCGATGCATTCGCCGAGGCCGATGGTCGTGACCGTCAGATGGTTGGCGGTCTTGGTATAGGGCTCGACGACGATCCGCCGGCGCAGGTCGGCGGGATCGAGCCCCAGCTGTTCGGCCGCCTTGTCGAGCTGGCATTCGAGCGCGAACCGGGGCTGGGGCGTGCCGTGGCCGCGCTTGGGCCCGCACGCCGGCTTGTTGGTGAAGATGCGCGCGCCCTCGAACTTGTACACGGGGATCTTGTAGGTCACCGGGTTGATCACGCCCGTGTAGAACGTGGACGCGACGCCGTAGGAGCCGTAGGCCCCGCCGTCGAGCCACGTCCGCAAGTGGCAGCCGGTGATGTCCCCGCGCTTCGTGAACCCGGTCTTGATCCACATGAGGACCGGGTGGCGCCCGCGGTGCGTGTAGAAGACCTCTTCGCGCGTCAGCGCGATCTTGACCGGACGGCCCGTGAGCTTCGAGAGCTGACAGGCGACGATCTCGTGGGAAAACGGATCGGTCTTGCCGCCGAAGCCGCCACCGACCGGCGTCGCGATCACGCGGATGTGGGCGGCCGGCGTGGCGAGCACCTTCGCCAGCACCCGGTGGACATAGTGAGGCGTCTGGGTCGAGGACCAGAGGGTCAGCTTGCCGTCGCTGGTCCAGTGGGCGACGGCGGCGTGCTGCTCCATCGGCAGATGCGTGTTGCCCTCGAAGAAGAAGACGTCCTCTCGCACGAGGTCGGCGCCCACCAGCGCGGCGTCGACGTCGCCGAACTGCAGCGCCACGTTCTTGTGGACGTTGGGTCCGTCGCCGTACTCGTGGATCCGAACCTCGGGATGCGCGAGCGCGTCGAAGATGGACATGAGCGCAGGTAGCGGCTCGTAGGTGACGTCGATCAGCCGGCATGCGAGGTCGGCCGTCTCTTCGTCCACCGCGGCCACGGCCGCGAGGGGATCGCCGACCATGCGCACCTTGTCGGCACACAGCGCTTCTTCGTCCTGGGACACGGGCAGGATGCCGAACTTCACCGGCGGCAGGTCGGCGGCGGTGACCACCGCGTAGACGCCCGGCAGCGCGCGAGCCCGCGCGGTGTCGATCGAGCGGATGCGCGCGTGGGCGTGCGCGCTGCGCAGCAGCTTGGCGTACGCCATGCGCGGCAGGAACAGATCGTCGGCGTACCGGGTCTCGCCGACCACCTTCGCCCACGCGTCCACCTTCGGAAGGGGCTGGCCGACCACCGCGAAGTCGTTCTTGGTCATGTCCGAGCTCGCTCCATTCGAAGCGCGGCCAGCTCGACGGCGTCGAGGATCTTCGTGTAGCCCGTGCAGCGACACAGGTTGCCGGCGAGCGCCTCCTTGACCTCCTGGCGCGTCGGGCTGGGCCGCTCGCTCAGGAGTGCTGCGGCGGTGAGGAGAATGCCCGGGGTGCAGTATCCGCACTGGGCGGCGCCGAGCTCCGCGAAGGCCAGCTGGAGCGGATGCAAGCGCGCGCCGTCCGCGAGTCCCTCGATCGTCGTGATCCGCCGGCCTTCGGTTTCCAGTGGGAGCGCGAGGCACGACAGCACGGGTTGTCCGTCCACCAGCACGGTGCAGGTGCCGCACTCGCCGAGCTCACAGCCGTGCTTGGTGCCGGTGAGCGCGAGGTCTTCGCGCAGGACCTCGAGCAGCGTCTTGTGCACGGGCACGAGCGCCTCGTGGACCTCGTCGTTCACGGTCAGCGCGATGCGAACCTTCATCGGGACTCCCGCGGAGCAGGTGATTTAGCTGGGCTTAACGCCAGTTTAAAAATACTGAATCGAAGCGTGGGCTGTCAAGCGCGAAACCCTCGGCGAAACCCTAGGCGGCGGAAGGGCAGGCGGCTAAGATACCCCCGTGCCATTCGCGAAGGCCCCCGATGGGACTCGGATCTATTACGAGGAGCACGGCAGCGGCACGCCGCTCGTGCTCGCCTACGGGATCGGCGGCAACGCGGACATGTGGGACGTCAACCGCGACGCGCTCGCCGCCCACCACCGGCTCGTGCTCTGGGAGCCGCGCGGCCACGCGCGGTCGGACAGCCCGGAGGATCCGGCCCGCTACTCGTTCCAGCGCTGGACACTCGACCTCGCGGCGGTGCTCGACCGCCTCAAGATCCGCAAGGCGCACGTCGGTGGGCTGTCGCTCGGCGGTGGGATCGCCACGCGGTTCGCGCTGCGCTGTCCCGCGCGGGTGCGATCGCTGGTGGTGACCAACTCGTCCTCGGCGGCCGGGCTGCCGCTCTCGGTCGAGAACCTCCTCATGCGGGCGCGCTCGATCGAGATCACGCTCACCAAGGGCATGGATGCGATGGCGGAGTTCGCGATGGCCGCCAACCCGAACGTCTCCGAGCGGCTCGCGCTCGATCCGGGGGCGCGCGAGGAATTCTACGAGGAGTACCGGCGGCTCTCGCCGATCGGGTACGCAAACTCGCTCCGGGCGCTGCTGGCGATGGACCACATCACCGACGAGCTCCGGCGGCTCCGGGTGCCGGTGCTGCTGATCGGTGGTGATCGCGATCCGTCGCTCGGCCCGATGCAGGTGATGCACCGAAAGGTTCGCGGCTCCCGGCTGGTCGTCCTCTCGCCGGCGAGCCACTTCGGCAATCGCGACCAGCCCGAGGCGTGGAACCGCGCCGTCCTCGAGTTTCTCGCACGGTGCGACCGCCGGACGCGGAGCTGAGCGCGATGACGGACCGCCCGCGGGTGCTGATCGTCGACGACGACACCGACATCAGAGGGCTCCTGGGCGAAGCGCTGTCGCGCTGGGGGTACGACCCGACCCTCGCCGCCAATGGCCGCGAGGCGATCGACCTGATCAGCCACCAGATCTTCGACGCCGCGCTGGTCGACATCTGGATGCCCGAGATGGACGGGCTCCAAGTACTCGAGCAGATCAAGCGGCACGACCCGGCGCTCGAGGTCGTGATGCTGACTGGCAATCCGATGGTCGAGACGGCGGTCCAGGCGCTGAAGTCCGGCGCTTACGACTACCTCATGAAGCCGCTGAACCTGGACGAGCTCCAGCACCTCCTGCGCCAGGTCTTCGAGAAGCGCTTCCTCAGCCGTGAAGTGCACTCGCTGCGCAGCCAGCTCGCCGACCAGCTCACGGCGAAGGACCTCGTGGGCGCCTCGTCGTCGATGGCGCAGGTTCGCGAAGTGATCGCCCGGGTGGCGGACGCCGACTCCCCCGTGCTGATCGAGGGCGAGAGCGGTACCGGCAAGGAGCTCGTCGCCGCGGCGATCCACCGGCAGTCGGGCCGGGGCAAGGGCCCGTTCGTCCCGGTCAACTGCAGCGCGATCCCCGCCGATCTCATGGAGTCGGAGCTCTTCGGCCACGTGCGGGGCGCCTTCTCGGGCGCGGTCGCCGATGCTCTCGGCCTGTTTCGCTCGGCGCACGGCGGCACGCTCTTCCTCGACGAGGTCGCCGAGCTGCCGCCCGCGCTCCAGGCCAAGCTGCTCCGGGTGCTCCAGGAGAAGGAGATCCGGCCGGTCGGCTCGACCAAGACCCACGCCGTCAACGCGCGGGTGATCGCGGCGACCAACAAGAACCTGGAAGCCGCGGTGAGCAACGGCAGCTTCCGCCAGGACCTCTACTACCGGCTCAACGTCGTCCACATCGTGGTGCCACCGCTGCGGGAACGCCGGGGGGACATTCCGGCGCTGATCGCATACTTCCTCCGGCGGTTCAACGAGCGCTTCCGCCGCGAGGTCAAGGGCATCTCCCCCGACGCCATGGCCGCCTTGACCAGCTACGACTTCCCCGGCAACGTTCGCGAGCTCGAGAATGTCCTCGAGCGGGCGTTCGCCCTCGGCGCGCGCGACGAGATCAAGCGCGCGAACCTGCCGGAGCTCTCGGTGAGGGCCGAGCAGCCGGCGGCGGCCAGCAGCGAGCCGCTGCCGACGCTGGATCAGGCCGAGCGCGACCTCATCGGACGCGCGCTCGATCGATTCCGGAATGACAAGGAGCAAGCGGCCCGCGCGCTCGGCCTCACCGTTCGTACACTCTATCGCCGCATCAAGAAGTTCGGTCTGATCTAGCCACTCGCGCAGCATCGGGCTGCCAATAGTGTCAAAGGGGTGGCGGGCCGCCCACGTATCTCCACTTTAAAAGCGCGATTTATCGGGAGTTCCCCCCACTGGCACCGATTCTGCTCCATCCACTGGCTATGAGCCCCCGGGAGACATCCAGAGCGCGCTGGATCTTGGTCGCGGACGGGGACAAGTCCGCGGCGGACCGGCTCGCGGGGATTCTCCTGCGTGCGCGGTTCAGGGCCTATCCGGTGGCCAGCGGTCTCGAGGCTCTGCGACTCGCTCAGCGATACCGTCTCGGTCTTGCGATCGTCGACGTCGGATTGCTCGACATGACGGGCTTCGACCTCGTCAGGCGGCTCCGGTCGGGCGCGCCCGAGCTCCCGGTCGTGGTGACTACGGGCGACTATCGGCCCACGACCGAGGTCGAAGCACGGCAGCTCGGCATCGTCCAATACCTCCACAAGCCGGTGGACCTCGAGCGCCTCGACAAGGTCGTGGTACGGGTCTTCCCGGGGGATGCCGAGGCGACCTCCAACGCCACGGTCTCGTACACCGCGAGGCTTCACGCATGACGCGCACCGGGCAGTACGGCTGCGTCATCGCTGCCCTGTCGCTCTGCCTGGCGCTGGTGGTGTTCAGCATCGGGGGCGCGCACACAACCGCGCGAGCTGACGCCCGCACCGGTGACGAAGGGCACCTGCACCTGAGGCTCGAGGACGTCGAGGCGGCGCTCGAGCCGCTCGCGGCGGCGGCCCAGCGGTACGCGCTCACCGGAAGCGCTTCCGACCGTCAAAGGTTCGCGCACCTGCTGTCGCGACTGAAAGAGACCAGCGCCGTCGTCGACCGCGGGGTTGCCGACACGGAGGGCAGTGAGCGGCTCCAGCTCCTGGATGCTGCGCACCACATGCTCCGCCGTATCGACGACCTCGGCCGAGAGATCCTGGCCGGGCCCGCAGCCCACGGCAGGCGTACGGCCGGGCCCCAGGTGAGCGCCCTCGTCCGGCTCGGCGACAAAACCCTGGCGGTGCTCAGCCAGCTCCGAGCAGCCCCTGCCGCGCAGCCGGCGAACGACAAGCGCACGACCGTCGGTCCCGGCGCCACAGCGTCGGTCGTTCCCGAGGGCGTGGCCGTCCTCCTCGCCGCCATCGTGTGCGCCGTCGGCATGGCGCTGGTGTCGGCGACGCGGCAACTGGACCTGGCGCGGCGGCGATGATTCGGCGGCTCACCTCGCCATGACCCAGCGCGGCACCCCCGGCGCGCGCGTGGTGGTTCCCGAGGTGCCGGCGAGCCGGCTTCACACGCTCGCCCGTCTCACCGACCTCGTCTCGTCGTCGCTCGATAGCGACCAGATCCTCGGCCAGATCGCGACCGCGGCGGCGCAGCTGACCGACACCCGGCTGGTGGCGGTGTGGGTGGCGGACGAGGCCACGCGTACGCTCGAGCTGCGCGCCTTCTCGGACGAGGTGCTCGGCGCAGGCTATCCGCACCGACACCTCGCTTACGGTCAGGGCGGTGCCGGCTGGGTCGCCGGCCAGCGGCGTCCATTGCAGATCGACGACCTGTCGGGCGACACGCGGGTGGGCAACCCCTCGTGGTTCATCGCGCACGGCCTGCGGAGCGTGTACTCGCTGCCGATCATCCACGGCGAGTCGCTGCTCGGAGTCGTGGCGCTCTTCGCCGCGCAGCCCTTCAGACTCCCCAGCGAGGACCACGACCTGATCGAGACGTTCGTGGCGCAGGCCGCCGGCGCGATCCGCAACGCGCGCCTCTTCGCCGAGAGCGAGCGGCGACGCCTGGCGGCCGAGGCGCTGGTGCAGCTCAGCCGGCTCTGCAGCGAGACGATCGACCGGGGCGCCGTCGCGCGCCGCGTGGTCGAAAGCGTGCGCACGCTCCTCGGCGTCGAGGAATCCGCGCTCTACCGTGTCCTTCCCGAGACCGGGGATCTGGAGGCCGTCGCGCTCTCCGGCGAAGGAGAAATGGCTCTCGGCCCCGGCATCGTCTTCCCGCGCGGCACCGGGGTCGTGGGTCTGGTCGTGAACGAGCGTCGGCCGATAGCCTCGAGCAACTTCTTCGACGACCCCCGCATCACGCACGCCCCCGACATCCGCAAGCGTCTCCAAACGGTCTCCTATCGAGCGATCCTGGGAGTGCCGCTCCTGGTGAAGGACCGGGTGATCGGCGCCCTCGCGGCCTGCGCGGCCGAGGGGCGTGTCTTCAGCGACGACGAGGTTCGACTGGCTCAGGCGTTCGCTGACCAGGCGGCGCTCGTGCTGGAGAACGCCCGGCTCTTCGACGATGCCGCCCGGCGCCGGCACGAGACGGACGTGCTCGCCGAGGTGATCGGGCAGATCAACGGCTCGCTCGATCTCGCAACGATCCTGGCGCGGATCGTCGACGGCGCGTGCGAGCTCACCGGCGCCGACGGCGCCCAGATCGCGTTGCGCGAGCCCGGAACCGACGCGGTCCGCATGCAGCATCGCCGCGGCGTCGGCTCCGACGCGCTGGAGGGGATCCTCGTCCGGCCCGGCGCGGGAGCGGGTGGGCTCGTCCTGGCGACCGGCCAGCCGTTCCGGACCGTCAACTACGCCGAGGACCCGCGGATTACCCGCGACTACACGGACCGCGTCCGCGCGGCGGGAATCGTCGCCGAGATCGTCGTCCCGATCCGCCAGGACGAGATCAAAGGCCTCCTCTACGTCTTCAACCGGACGGCGCGCCCGTTCACCGACCGGGACGAGGCCACGCTCAGCCGGCTCGCCGACCATGCGGTCATCGCGATCGGCAACGCGAGTCTCCACGCCGAGACGGACGCCCGGCGGCGCGAGGCCGAGAGCCTCACCGCGCTCGGTCGGCTCATCTCGCAGTCACTCGAGCCCACCGAGGTCGGCCAGCGCGTCGTCGAGAGCCTGTGCCGCCTGCTCGGCGCTGGCATGGCCTCGCTCTACCAGATCAACGCCGAGAACGGGGATTTCGTGCTGCTGGCCGGCGCCGGGAAAGAGGTCGACTGGAACCGCACGCTCCCGCGTGACATCGGGACCGTCGGTCTCGCCGTGCGCCAGGGCGGCCCGGTGTGCACGTCCGACATCCTCACGGACCCCCGGATCCCGCTGGCGCCCGACCGGCGCGCGCATCTGGAGGCGTTCGAGTACCGGGCGATCCTCGCGCTGCCGCTGGTCGTCGGCGACCGGATCTTCGGCGCGATGTCCGCCCATGGCCTCACCGGCCGCGTCTTCAGCCCGGACGAGATCCGGCTGGCGCAAGCGTTCGTGGACCAGGCGGCGATCGCCCTGGAGAACGCGCGACTCTACGCCGAGACGACTCGCCGGCGGTGGGAGGCCGAGGTCCTCGCGGACGTGGGACGCCTCGTCACCGAAGCGCTCGACGCCGACCAGGCGGCCAACCGGATCGCCGACTGCCTGCGGGCGCTCCTGGGCGTCGTCACGTGCTCGCTCAGGCATCACGATGCTACGGGCCAACTGGTAGGTCGAAGCGTCTCCGGCGACGACGTCATCGGCGAGATGACGTTCCCGCCCGGCACCGGCGCGAGCGGCCGCGCCGTGGCCACCCGACGGCCGATCGCCACCACGAACATTCTTCTCGACCCGCGCATCACCTTGACACCCGAGCAGCGTGCGGTCATCGAGACGCGCCCGTATCGATCGATGCTCGCGCTGCCGATGATCGTCCACGATCGTGTCGTCGGCGCAATCGCGGTTGGCGACCGCGAAGGGCGCGTCTTCGACGTCGACGAGATGCGGCTGGCCCAGACGTTCACGGATCAGGCCGCGATGGCGCTCGAGCGCGCGCGGTGGTTCCGTGACGCCGAGCAGCGGCGGCGGGAGGCCGAGATCCTCGCCGACCTCGCGAGCCAGATCACCGCATCGCTCGACCTCGACACGATCCTCCGTCGCGTCAGCGAGGGCGCGCGCGAGCTGTCTCGTGCGGACCTCAGTGAGATCGCGATCCGCGACCCCAAGGACAACGGGATGGTCATGCGTCCGTCGGGCACCCGCAAGCGCCACCTGGGAACGCGGATCGAGCCGGGCCGCGGCGCCGGCGGGCAAGCTCTCCTCGCCGGCAAACCGTTCCGCACGAGCGACTACGCGAACGACCCACGGGTCAGCGGCCACTTCAAGGCGGCAGCGGCGGGCGAGGGGGTGGTGGCGGTGCTCGTCGTGCCGATTCAGACGGAAGAGCGGATCGAGGGGCTGCTCTACGTCGAGAACCGAGTGGCCCGCCCCTTTACCGACCGGGACGAGGAGCTCCTGACGCGGCTGGCCGCGCAGGCGGCGATCGCGATCCGCAACGCCCAGCTCGTCGAGGCGCAGCGCGCCCACCAGGCGCGACTCGAGGCGCTCCTGGACGTGAGCCGCCAGTTGTCGAAGGTCCAGCCGACCGAGCAGCTCCTGCAAGCGATCGCCGCCGCGTGCGGCCAGGTCCTCGGGTCGGAGTCGGTCGGGTTTCGCCTGGTCGAAGGCGACGAGCTGGTGGTGGCGGGGCTTTGGGGCGACGCCAAGGAAACGATGTCGGTCGAGCGGCTCAAGTTCGGTGAGAGCCTCAGCGGCATCGTGGCGACGTCGGGACAGCCGGTACGGATCGACGACCTCACCGATGACCCGCGGGTCATCCCGGCCCATCGCGAAGCGGTCAGGCGGCTCGGATATCGCAACTTCCTCGGCGTGCCCGTCAAGGTCGGCGAGCGCGTCGTCGGCGTGCTGTCGATCCGCACGCGCCGGCTCGAGGGCTTCTCGGCCGAGGACGAGACGACCGCCACCGCGTTCGCGTCGCAGGCAGCGACCGCGCTCGAGAACGCGCGCCTCTTCCAGCAGGTGCAGATCTCCGCCGAAGAGGTATCGCGCGCCAAGGACGCCCTGCTCCAGGCCCAGAAGATGGAGGCGATCGGCCGGCTGGCCGGCGGCATCGCCCACGACTTCAACAACTTGCTGACGATCATCCACGGCCGGTGCGAGATCCTCCTGAAGCGCCTCGAGCCCGGCACCAAGCTGATACAAGACATGGAGCTGATCCAGCGCACCGCGCTGCGCGCGGCGGCGCTCACCAAGCAGCTGCTCGCGTTCAGCCGGCAGCAGGTGCTCCAGCCGCAGATCCTCAGCGTCAACACCGCCGTCAGCGACTCGGTGTCGATGCTGCGACGTCTGATCGGCGAGGACGTCACGCTGGTGACCCTGCCCGGCGCGCCGCGCGACACCGTGAAGGCCGACGGCACCCAGCTCGAGCAGGTGCTCATGAACCTGGCGATCAACGCCCGGGACGCGATGCCGCGGGGCGGCCGGCTCGTCATCGAGACGGCGGACGTGGAGCTCGACGAGGCGTTCGTGCGCGAGCACCCGGACGCCAGCGTCGGTCCCCACGTGCGGCTCTCGGTCGCCGACGACGGCGTCGGCATGAGCCCTGAGGTCGTCGCGCGCATCTTCGAGCCGTTCTTCACCACCAAGGAAAAGGGCCGCGGCACCGGCCTCGGGCTCGCGATGGTCTACGGCATCGTCAAGCAGCACAACGGATGCATCGGGGTGCGGAGCGTCCAGGGTAAGGGTACGACGTTCGACATCTACCTGCCGCACGTGGACGAGGCCACGGTAGAGGCCGGGCCGGAGGTCGAGCAACGTAGTAGCTCGACGCGGGGCTCCGAGACGGTCCTGCTGGTCGAGGACGAGGCCGACGTGCGCGAACTGGCGCGGGAGATCCTCGAGATGGCCGGCTACACGGTGCTGGAGGCCCCGACCGGGGCCGACGCGCTCCGCCTGTGCGTCCAGCATCGCGACGAGATCTGCCTGCTCCTCACTGACGTCGTGATGCCGCAGATGAGCGGGCCGGACCTGGCGCGCCAGGTCGATGAGATCCGCCCCGGCATCAAGGTCGTCTACATGTCGGGATACACGGACGACGCGCTGGGCCACCACGGCGTCCTGGATCCGGGCATCATCCTGCTGCCGAAGCCGTTCACGCCCGACGGGCTCCTGAAGGGCCTGCGGCAGGCGCTGGACGCGCCGGCCCCCCGCGCCTGACTCAGCGGACCTTCTTCGTTCCGCTCACCACGGGGATCTGCGGGTCCATCACGAAGCGGATGCGCGGGAGATCCGTGTCGCACGTCGACGCGCTCGCCGAGATCGGCGTCGTCAGCCTGACGGCCGCGGCGTTCCACGCGGCGGCGTCGAACCGTCCCACCTGAGCCCGGCCGCGCGCGGCGCGGTGCACCGTGTAGTGCGGATCCACCTGGACGAGCTGTGCGGCGCCGTCCACGCGCGCCAGCGTGACGGCGTGGATGTACTGAAGATCGCCGCCCGCGATCACCTCTGGATCGACCACCGCGATGTCGAGGATCGTCTCGCCGCCGCGGCGCACGGTCGACGCCACCCGGTCGTGATAGCGCCGGAACGCGACCTCACCCCGGACTACCGGGTAGCCCCAGCGCTCGCGCAGCGCGGCCACCGCCGCGTCGGTCGACGCGACCGCGCCCAGCACGTAACCGCGCGGGTGCACCCCCGCCCGCGCCATCAGCCGCAGCTGCGCCAGGTCGAAGGGCCCGACGGGGCTCTCGGGATACCGCGTCACCACGAAGGTCACGTACTCGGGAATCGCCGGATGCAGCGCGCGCGGCAGGAGCGTACGGGTGCCGTCGGCGACTTCGTAGGCCACCTGGACGATCTCGGCCTTCGGGATCTCCCACGCCTCGGTGTCGAGGTCGCGGAGTTGCGGCAGCGCCGGCGCGACCGCGTCGATCTCGAGCTCACCGAAGAGCGGCATCAGTCCTTCCGTCCGTTGAACGCGGGCATGACCTCGCGCCCGAAGAGCCGGAGGCTCGCCAGCACCTCGGTCTGCGGGATCATCTCCGCGGTGTTGACGAGGAAGTTCACGCGGTCCACGCCGACGGATTCCCACCGCTTCAGCGCGCGCGTGATGCGCTCGGGGCCGCCGAGGCAGAGGCCCTCGCCGGCCTGCTCTCCGCTGTCGGGTCCGGTCGCCTGACGGCGCAGCTGCGGCAAGAGCCCGAGCGACGGGTACGATTTGGACGGATACGTCTCGCGGACCGAGATGAGCTGCGTGGCCAGATAGTTGAAGTAGTCCGCCATGCGCCGGCCGGTCTTGAGGCCGGCGGCCTCGTCTTCGTGGCAGTAGAGGAAGTTGACGGTCGAGACCTGATCGTTCACGAACTCGCCGACCGGCTCGCAGAGCTGGATCCGCCGCCGGTACTCGGCGATGCGCGTCTCCTGCTCGGCGAACTGGCCGAACGTGAGCCCGAGGCTGCCGAGGCCGCGGTCGGCGGCGTCGAGCTCGGTGCCCGGGCTCGTGACGGCGACCCACATCGGCGGGTGCGGGCGCTGGTACACCCTGGGCAGGATCGTCCGTCGCGGCATCGACCAGAACTCGCCCTCGAACTCGTACTTGTCCGACGTCCACATCTTCGGCAGGCAGCGCACGAACTCGTCCCAGCTCTTCTTGGTGCTGTCCGGGTCCGCGTTGAACCCGGCCAGCTCCGTCCAGGTGGCCGAGCGGCCGGTGCCAACCTCGACGCGGCCGCCGGAGAGGATGTCGAGCACCGCCGTCCGCTCGGCGATCTTGATCGGATGATTGAACTGCGGCACGCACACCACGATCCCGAACCCGACGCGGATCCGCTTCGTCACCATCGCGCATGCGGTCAGGAACAGCTCGGGCGCCGGACAGTGCGAGTACTCCTCGAGGAAGTGGTGCTCGACCGCCCACACCTGATCGAATCCCAGCTCGTCGGCGAGCTTCACCTGCTCGAGGGCGTTGTCGTACACGGTGCGCTCCGACTCACGGGTCCACGGACGCGGCACCGATAGCTCGTAGAACAGGCCGAATTTCATGAGCGTGGCTTCCTCGCGCGGGCGTGGCTCGACAGCCCGCGCTCCCAGAGGTATTCCTGCTCGCCCAGGTGCTTGCCGACCCAGCGGCCGAGCACGAAGAACGCGTCGCTCAGCCGGTTCAGATAGCGGAGCGGCCACTCGCCGACGGGCTCGACGCGGGAGAGCGCCAGCAGCTCGCGCTCGGCGCGACGGCACACGGTGCGCGCCTGATGGAGGAATCCGTGGATCCGGCCGCCGCCCGGCAGGATGAAGGACTTGAGCGGCGGCAGATCTTTCTGGCACCGGTCCATCAGATCCTCGAGCTCCTTCACCTCGCCCTCGCTCATCCGGAACATCCCCTCGTACGCGGCGTCGGGGGGCGTCGCCAGCTCGCTGCCGAGGTCGAAGAGCTGGTTCTGGATCTTCCGGAGCACCTCGTCGAGCCATCGGTGCCGCTCGCCCTCGGCGAGTCGCTCGGCGTTGAAGACCCGCGCCAGGCCGACCGCCGCGTTCAGCTCGTCGACGGTCCCGTAGGCGACGATCCGCGGCGAGTCCTTGGGGACGCGCTTGCCGCCGACCAGGGCGGTCTCGCCCTTGTCGCCGGTTCGCGTGTACACGCGCGTGATGCTGATGGTCATGCTCCGCCCTCCGACATCTCGAACCTTGTAGGCTCGCCTCGCCGGTCGAACCGGCTCGGCTCGCACTACCGTCGCCGGTATTCTACTTGAACGGGGTTGGAGGCTCGGGGATGATCGTGGCGTGAGATCCCGCGCGCGTGCGGTGCTCGCGGCCGCTTGTAGTATTCACTTCGTCCACGACGGATTCTCCGACATCCTCTACGTGCTGCTGCCGCTGTGGGCGTCCGAGTTCGGACTGAGCTTCGCTCAGGTCGGGATGATCCGTACCGCCTACAGCGGTGGGATGTCAGCGTTTCAGATCCCGGCCGGCTTGCTCGCCGAGCGCCTCGGCGAACGATGGCTCCTCGCGTTCGGCACCGCGGTGACCGCGTGCGGCTTCATCGTGGCCGGCGCGACCGGTGGCTTTCTGTCGCTACTGGCCGTGCTGCTGATCGCCGGGCTCGGCTCGGGCGTGCAGCACCCGCTGTCGTCGTCCCTCGTCGCGAAAGCGTACGAGACGGGCCGGCGGCGCGCGGCGCTCGGGACCTACAACGTCTCCGGCGACCTCGGCAAGGTCGTGGTCCCGTTGGTCGTCGCGTTCGGGGCGAGCGTCGTCGGCTGGCGGTGGGCCGGCGCGGCGTACGGCGTCCTCGGGATCGCGGCTGCGATCGTAATAATATTGGTGCTGGCGCGGCTCGACACCGGAATGCCCGACGTGGACGACGGCTCGGCGGCGCCTGGCGCCGTCAGCTCGGGATGGGGCATCCGCGACCGGGGCGGCTTCCAGGCACTGACCGCGATCGGCATGATCGACAACGCAACGCGGACCGGCTTCCTCACGTTCCTGCCGTTCGCGCTGATGGCGAAGGGCTCCTCGGTCGCGGGAATCGGGACGGCGATGGCGCTGCTCTTCGCGGGCGGCGCCGCCGGCAAGTTCGCCTGCGGCCTCGTCGCCGAGCGGCTCGGCGTGATCCGGACGGTCGTGCTCACCGAGGGCGCGACCGCGCTTGGCATCCTGGCGATCATCGCGGCGCCGCTGCCGCTGGCGCTCGCGATCCTGCCGCTGATCGGCGTGGCGCTCAACGGAACCTCGTCCGTCCTCTACGGCACGGTCGCCGATCTCGTCAACGCCAACCGGCGCTCGCGCGCGTACGGGCTCTACTACACCACCACCATCGCGGCCTCGGCGCTGGCGCCCTCCCTCTACGGTGTGCTGGGCGACGTGGCCGGCGTCACCTTCACGCTCGTCATCGTCGCCGCCATCGTGCTGACGACGATCCCGCTCTGCCTGGCGCTGCGCGATTCCGTCGCCGAGCCCGCGCGGGCCTGACAAGAGCACTCCGGCACCGCCGCAGAAAATCCCCAGCGACCAGCAGATCCGTCCGATCGAATCCCGATTGACAGCGCGCACCGCTGTTGGCGTCGGTCGTCCGCTACGGCACGAGTTACCGCCTGGATTTCGCGGCTGAGCGCTGGTGCCGATCGGCGACAGAAAACGGACACCGTCGGGCGCGAGGCTGGACAGGTCTGCGCCGGCGGCGTGAACGAGAAATCTTCTGGTTCACGGGTCTCAAAACCTATAGTGGACGGAGACCCGAACCGCTCGCCGGTATCCCTCGAGAGGGAGGCACCCCGTGAAATCACTTCGCTTGGATCGGTGGACCGCGTCCGTGATCGTGGCCTCGCTGTTCTGTACGGCCGGGCCGGCGCTGGCCGAGCGGCCCGACGTCCTCTGGATGCGGGGCGGACACGCGCACTCGGCGACGGCGGTCCAATACTCGCCGGATGGGTCCATCATCGCTTCTGGCGGTGACGACGGGACGATCAAGCTCTGGCGTGCTGCCGACGGCATGCTCCTGCGCACCCTTACCGGCCACCAGGCGCCGCCTCCGCAGTACCAGGCAGTCGCCACCATCAGGTCCTTGTCCTTCTCACTCGACGGCACGCTACTGGCCTCGGCCGGGAACGACAACTCCGTTCTCGTGTGGAGCGTGGCGGACGGAAGCGTGGTCCGGACGCTGTCAGGAGCGTTCCCGGCCAGGTGGGGTGCCTCAGCCTCTGCGGCCTCGCGTTCTCGCCGAACGGCCTGCGCCGACAACACGACGACCGTCACCGAGAGCAACGAGACCAACAACTGTCGGGCCTCGGTGACGACCATTCAGGTCACCGTCCCGTAGACGCTGACGGGGTCTCAGGAGATCGACGCCGACG
>Ga0209376_1000555_pt1 | contig 40657 bp, 37 predicted proteins | sample GraSoiAngelo_134_FD_185891 | JGI IMG/M metagenome (GOLD analysis project Ga0209376, IMG submission 185891) | Grasslands soil microbial communities from the Angelo Coastal Reserve, California, USA - 14_0929_05_30cm (SPAdes) (version 2) | ecosystem: Environmental > Terrestrial > Soil > Grasslands ...
GATTCTGCACCTCGTTCCAGTAGCCGGTGACGCGCCCCTCGAACGGGCCCAGCCGCTGCTGCACCCCGAGCTCGCCCCCCACGAGCAGCTCCGGACGAAGCGTCGCGTTGGCGACGGTCACGTCGTTGCGCACGCGGAAGACCCGATACTGCTCGTTGACGGTCGGCACGCGGAACCCTTGATAGGCGGACGCGCGAAGGTCGGTCGTGGGCGTGGCGTGGAACAACGTGGCCAGACGCGCGCTCGGGATGATGCGTTCGATGTCGTTGAACGTCTGGCTCTTGGGAACGCCGGCGGCCGGCGGGAGGTCCTGGCGCGTACCGTTCCAGCTGAGCCAGTAGTCGCCGCGGAGCCCGCCCGAGATCTCCCACGCCGGATGCGGCGTGTAGACGTCCTGCAGGAAGACGCCGGCGATGAACTGCTCACCACCGGCCTCGCGCGTGCGCGCGAACGCGCCGGCGTTGTAGACGATCTCGTTGGTCTCGCCCGACACCCACCGCGCGTCGCCGCCGGCGCCCACGAGGTGCTCGCCGAAGCGGCGACTCCACTGGAGTGAGCCGCCGGCCGAGGTCGTCGGCACGCGCTGGTCGAGCGCGAGCGTCTCGGAGCTTCGGTCGGCGGCTTGCGTGGAGAACGTGGACCGGAACTTCTGGTCGTCCGCGAAGAGCGTCAGCCGCCACTCGCCGTCGGCGACGGTGCCGAGCCGGCCGCCGACCGCGACGGCGCCGTACCCGGTGCGGTTGAACTGGAGCGGCGTGCCGTTGCCGCGCTCCTCGTCGTAGTAGGTGCCGGAGACGAACAGCGACGCCTCGGGCGTGGCCACCAGCTCGACCCGGCCGTTGAAGGTCGAGTGGCGCGAGTCGGCCTCGATGTCGATCGCGCCGCGCCGCGACTTCTTCACGACCATGTAGCCCTCGGTGTCGAAGTAGCTCCCCTCCAGCGCGATCCGGAACGGCCCTTCCACGTCGTGCAGCAGGAGATCGAAGTTCATCGTGTCGCGCGTGCCGTAGCTGCCCTCGAAGAACGCGGCGCGCTCGGTCGGGCGGCGCGTGATGACCTGGACGACGCCGCCCAGGGCGTAGTTGCCCCAGGCGCTGGAGCCGCCGCCACGTACGACCTCGATCTGCTGGATACCCTGCAGCGGGATCCGGTTCCAATACACCCAGCCGCCGAAGGCGTCGTTGACGGGCACGCCGTCCACGAGCACCAGCGCCCGGCTGGTGCCGCTCGGGCCGACGCCGCGGAGCGAGAGCCCCTGCGTCGTCGGATGCCCCACGACACTCGACGTGCGCCGGAAAAGGCTGAACCCCGGCACCTGGCGCAAGAGGTCGTCGACCGTCTGGCTCGCCGACGCGCGGATGTCGTCGCGCGTCACCACCGTCACGCTGGCGGGAGCGTCGCCCGCCTTCTGCTCCATGCGCGTCACGGAGACCACGACGGGTTCGAGCCGCGTGGGGTCGTCGTACTGCTGTGCCGCCGCCGGCGCCACGGCGAGGCAGACGAGGAGCAGCGGCGCCGCGCGCCGGATCATTTGCCGCGCAGCGCGAACTTCAGTGGGACTTCGACCCAGCTCTCGACCGCCTTGCGCCCCTCGCGCGCCGGCGCAAACCGCCAGCGGGTGACCGCGTCCACCGCGGCGTCGTCGAGGGTCCGCGCCCCCGACGAGGTTCTGACGGCGATCTCGACCGCGCGGCCGTTCACGCCGACGAGCACACCCAGGACGACCACGCCCTCGAGTCCTTGCTCGCGGGCGGCCGTCGGGTAGGACGGCAGGGGCGTTTCCCGGTACGCGGCGGGCACGAATGGCTGGGACGTCGGCGACGCCGGCGCCTTGATCTCGATCGGTGAGAGCTGAATGACGTCTCCGGGCTGGCCGCCGTGCGCGACCGCTGCGAGGCCCAGCAGGAGGAACGGGAGCATGAGGATGATCGTCACCAGTCTCCTCGTCAGCGCGAGCATGCTACACACGCCGCCGACCCTTGACAAGGCCCGGCGGCCGGACGTATCGTCCGGCCGCGACGTAGCATCCGCGCGAGCGGATCGTTCTCGACCCGTCCTCAAGGGAGGCCCCCATGCCGCGCATCATCCCGACCGCCGTCGTGGTCGTTCTGACCTCCGTCTTCGCCCTGGTCCCGTACGTCCAGGGTCAGCAGGCGCCGCCGCCGACCTGGAAGCAGGGCCAGCCCGCGTCGATGGCGGACTCGCCCCTGGCACCGGTCGCGCAGCCGCCGGCGCCCAAGGCGCCGGGCGAGATGCCCGTCGACAAGATCAAGGTCCCGGCCGGGTTCAAGGTCTCGCTCTGGGCCCACGGGATCAACAACGCGCGCGTCATGACCTGGGGCGACAAGGGCACCATGTTCGTCTCGAGCCGCGTGGCCGGCAACGTCTACGCCATCCAGGACACGGGCGCCACGCGCGAGGTCAAGGTGATCGCGAAGGGCCTCAACCTGCCGAACGGTGTGGCGTTCAAGAACGGCACGCTCTACATCGCCGAGGTCTCCCGGATCACCAAGATGGTGGGGATCGAGGACAAGCTCGATAGTCCGCCCGCGATGGAAGTCGTCTACGACATCCTGCCGCGCGATCTGCCGCACGGCTGGAAGTACCTGGCGTTCGGGCCCGACGGCAAGCTCTACTTCAACATCGGCGCGCCGTGCAACATCTGCATCCCGCCCGACACGCACGCCAACATCTCGCGCGTGAATCCCGACGGCACCGGCTTCGAATACGTCGCGCACGGCGTGCGCAACAGCGTGGGCTTCGACTGGCACCCGGAGACGAAAGATCTCTACTTCACGACGCACGGGCGCGACTGGCTCGGGGAGGACGTGCCGAGCGACCGCTTCGACGTCGCGCAGAAGAAGGGCCTGCACTTCGGGTTCCCCTATTGCCACCAGGGCGACATCCTCGACCCCGAGTTCGGCAAAGGGCGCAGCTGCGGCGAGTTCGCGCCGCCGCTCATCAAGACCGGGCCGCACGTGGCCGGCAACGGCGTCCAGTTCTATACCGGCTCGATGTTCCCGCCCGAGTACAAGAACCGCATCTTCCTCGCGCAGCGCGGCTCCTGGAATCGCACGGAAAAGACCGGCTACAAGGTGATGATGGTCACGCTGCGTGCCGGTGACGTTCCCAAGTACGAGGTCTTCGCCGAGGGATGGCTGCAGGGCGGCCAGCCCTGGGGCCGGCCGGTCTACACGCAGCTGATGAAGGATGGCTCGCTCCTGATCGCGGACGACTACGCGGGCGCGATCTATCGCGTCACCTACCAGCGCTGAGACGACTCTTCGCATTCGCCGGCGCCTCGGCCGTCGCCGTTTTGGCGGCGACGGCCGGGACGCCCACGTTGGCGGCCGACCTCGAAGCCGGCCGGCGCAAGGCCGAGCCGTGCAAGAGCTGCCACGGCCCCGACGGCAACGCGACCCTCCCGGGGACCCCATCGATCGCCGGGCAGCCGACGTTCTTCACCCACTGGCAGCTCATCAAGTATCGCGACGGACGCCGCAAGGATCCCCAGATGTCCCCGTTCGCGGCGAGCCTGAGCGACGCTGATATGGCGGACCTCGCGGCGTACTACGCGGCGCAGCGGCCGCTGCCGCGTCCAGCGACGACCGGCCCGGTGAAGGTCGCCGCCGGCCGGGAGCTCGCCCGGCAGCATCTCTGCGTGTCCTGCCACCGGCCCGGCCTCACCGGCCACGAACAGGTGCCGCGCCTGGCAGGCCAGGATCTGACCTACCTGGTGAAGATGCTCCGGGCCTTCAAGGCGCAGACGGCCGGCGACCTCGACGGCACGATGACGACCGCGGCCCAGCCGCTGAGCGAGGAAGACATCGAGAACCTCGCGCATTTCATGGCCACGCTGCCCCCGTCGCCATAGGAGAAATTGGCTCACTGGTGCCCCGATCAATGGCTCTTTCCCACGACGCGGACACCGTGTAAACAAAGGGCATGAAAGCTGAACTGCCGAGCGTCTGCCCCCTCGATTGCCCCGATACCTGCAGCCTGACCGTCACCGTCGAGGACGACCGGATCCTCTCGATCCGCGGCTCGCGGGCGAACCCGTACACAGCGGGCGTTCTGTGCGCGAAGGTTCCGGAGGCGTATCCCGGCTTCGTGCACGGCGAAGGGCGTCTCAAGACGCCGCTCCGGCGCGTGGGCGCGAAGGGCGAGGGGCGCTTCGAGCGCATCTCGTGGGCGCAGGCGCTCGACATCGTCCACGAGCGATTCACCGCCGTGATGGCCGCGCACGGCCCGCAGGCGATCCTGCCGCTCAACTACGCTGGGCCGCACGGACTGCTGGCCGGTGGCTCGATGGATCTCCGCTTCTTCCACCGGCTCGGCTCGAGCCTGCTCGATCGCCGGCCACTCTGCGGCGGCATCCGCACCGAGGCCTGGGTCGGCACGTTCGGTCCGGTGCCCGGGATCAAGCCGGAGCAGGCGGAGTACTCGAAGCTGATCATCGCCTGGGGCAGCAACGTCACGTGGTCGAACCTGCACTTCGTGCCGATCATCAACCGCGCGCGGCGCGCCGGCGCCAAGCTGGTCATCGTCGACACGCGGCGCACGAAGATCGCCGAGCAGGCTGACCTCCACATCGCGCTCCGTCCCGGGACCGACGTCGTGCTGGCGTGGGCGGTTGCCGCCGAGCTCGAGCGGCAGGGCGCGCTCGACCGCGCGTTCATCGAGCGCCACGTGCAGGGCTTCGACGAGTACATGGCGCTGGCGCGCCGCTTCACGCTGGCCGACGCCGCGCGGATTTGCGGCGTCGAAGCGCGCGACGTGCGGCAGCTCGCCGACTGGTACCGCACCCTCTCGCCGGCGGTGATCACCGTCGGCAACGGCCTCGAGCGCAACCGTAACGGCGGCAGCGGGATCCGTGCGGTCTTCGCGCTGCCGGCCCTCGCCGGCAAGTTCGGCGTGGTCGGCGGCGGCCTCATCAACGGCGCGTCGTACGCGTTTCCCAAGACGCCGCAGCGCCTGGGGCGCCCCGACTTCGTCCCCCCGGGCACGCGCACGCTCAACATCATCGACATCGGCCGGCATCTCACCGACGGGACGCTGGCGCCGCCGCTCAAGGCGCTCTTCATCTACAACCACAATCCGCTGGTGGTGCATCCCGACCAGAACCGGCTGCGGCGCGGCCTCGCCCGCGAGGACCTCTTCGTGGTCGGCTCCGACGTGGTGATGACCGACAGCCTCGCGTACGCGGACGTCGTGCTGCCGGCGTGCAGCCACTTCGAGCACGCGGACCTGTTCGCCGCGTATGGCACCCACTGGCTGCAGCGAGCCGAGCCCGTCATCCGGCCGCAGGGCGAGGCGCTGCCCAACACCGAGATCTTCCGCCGCCTCGCGGCGCGCTTCGGTTTCACCGACGCCGCGTTCCGCGCCAGCGACGCGGAGCTGATGGACGACGCGCTCGACGGCGGCGACGTTCGGATGGGCGGCAAGCGCCCGAGCGCGATCCCGCTCGACCGCGCGACGGCCATGACCGTGGGCGGCAAAGACGCGATGCTGTTCCAGAACGTCTTCCCGAAGACGGCGTCGGGCAAAGTCGAGCTGGCGTCGTCGTACCTCGAGGGCAAGTACGGCGCCCGGCTGCCGCGCTGGAAGGAGCTCACGTCTTCCTATCCGCTGACGCTGATCTCGCCCGCCTCCGACCAGCGCATCACCTCGACCTTCGGCGGGCTCCACGTGGGCGACGGGCCACCGCCGCTCGAGATGCATCCCGACGACGCCCGCGCGCGGGGCCTGCGCGACGGCGCGCGGGTGCGCGTGTGGAACGATCTCGGAGAGGTCCGGCTGCCGTTGCGTATCACCGAGGTGATCCCGCGCGGCGTCGTCTGCTCGCTCAAGGGCGCGTGGATGGCGACGACCGACAACGGCCAGACCGTCTCCGCGCTGTGCCCGGCCGATCACGCCGACATCTCCGAGGGCGCGTGCTACAACGACGCGCGCGTCGAGGTGGCCGCGCTCTCGTAGTGCGCGCTGCAGGCCGTCGCGGGGCTGGGGCCCCGCCGGCCGAGGCGCGCCTATGAAAAGGAGAGGACATGACGCCACCGGTCGATCCCAACGCCGTGCTGATGACCGGCGAGAACTCGTTCATCCGCCTGAGCCACGATGGCGGCAAGACCCAGTCCGACCGCTTCAGCCACTGGCGCGTGCTCTGGTGTCCGAGCGGCGCCGGCCACGTGCTGTTCGCCCAGAGCGAGCTCAGCTCCGGCCAGACGCGCGTCTACAGCGACAACCCGGCGGTGGCGCGGTGGCTCCAGCGGACGATCGAGACGCTGCTCTTCCCGGCGTTCGCCGACACGAACCTGCCGGTGATCGCCGCCGAGTTCGGCCGCGCCGGCGACCCGCGCTCCACGGCGGTGGAGACGGTGATCGCGGGCGCCGACCGGATCCGGCTGACCTGGTTCGACTGCATCGAGCCGTTCGTGCTCAATGCCCCGCCCGGCTTCAACCAGCGCCCGATCGGCGTGTTCAGCACGTTCTTCCCGGCGCGCTCGGCGCAGGTCGAGTGGAACGGCCGCTTCGCCACCGGCCAGCCGTGGGCGGAAGTGCGCGGCGACCGTCAGGCCTCCAGCGCCTGCCTGGCGTGGTCGGAGACGTGGGTGAAGCCGCGAGGCTAGCTTGGCCCTCGACTTCAGGGGCCGATTGTTCGCCGAGCAACCGGCCGGCCGCGTCGAATTCACGATCAACCGCCCGATGGTACTCGCGGGGCGGCGCCCCGCGCCTCGCGACGGGACCATCGACTTCAACGGCGCGCCCTGGTGACGTCGCCAAGGGAGTCGACGGCGGATTGGCGGGACGTGCCTCTTTTCGGGACGCGTCCCGGGGGACGGCGATCGATCGTCAGGCCGAGCGCCTACGCGTTCGTTCAAAAGCGTGACGGGCGCCTGGCGGTCGTGCGAGCGATCGACGGCGTCTTTCTCCCCGGCGGCGGAATCGAAGACGGCGAGACGCCCGAGGAGGCGGTCGCGCGGGAAGCGCTCGAGGAGTGTGGCCTCGTGGTTCGTGTCGGTGCGTGCGTGAGCCGGGCCGTGCAATTCGTCACGACGGCCGACGGCCTCACCGTGGAGAAGCGATGCGCCTTCTTCGACGCTCGGATCGAAAGAGCGAATCCCGGCGGCATGCTGCCCGGGCATGACACGCGGTGGCTCCACCGGGCAAGCGCAGCCCGGGCACTCTCGCACGAAAGCCAGGGATGGGCCGTCCGGGACTGGACGAAAGTGCGCCAGGCGCCTCGGAGCCGCAGGCTATCGTAGGTGAATGGCGCCTGCGAGCCGAGTCAGAATCATCACGTGCCCGCCCGGCGAAGCGCCGCTCTCCGTGCGACTGGCCTGGGTTGGCCTCGAGCTTCCCGTCACGCCCACCAGCCGTAAGCTCGCGATGACCTCCGGCGTCCTCTCCGCCCCGCGCGACTGGTGGCAGCGCATCGCCGCCCTGTTTACTGGCAGCTACGGCGTGCGGACCGGCTACGCCGTGAACGCGCGGGATGCTGTCGACCTCCTCCAGACCAAGGATCCGAGCGCCGCCGCGTGGTGGCGCGAGCACTGCGCGCACCTGCTCGACGGCAAGCGCTCGCTGCTCTTTCCGACCGCGAGCTGCGAAGAGCGCCCCTGACCCTCGGCCGCTGAGGTTTACTTGTCGGCGGTCCGGAGCGCGGCCGGGCCTCCCTTGATCGCGATGCGCATGCCGCTGTCCCGTAGCCCGCCGTCCAGGCTGAACACCTGGATGTCCTTCTCCACCATGTTCCCGACGAAGAGATGCTTGCCGTCGGGTGAGAAGGCCGCGCCCTGCGACCAGTGGCCGATGGGCGCCTCGGCCATCCGTGAGAGGTCCATGCCGCTCACACGCAGGAGCACCAGCTTGCCCGCGTCGTTGAAGAAGGGCGAGTCCTTGGGCTTGTTGCTGCCGTTCATGACGACCACCGCGACCATCGAGCCGTCGGGCGAGACCTTGATACCCTCGGGCGTCTGACCGACGGTGATCGTGCTCACGACGCGCGGCGGCTTCGCCTTGATGTCGATGAGGCTGACGGTGTCGGCGTCGCCGCCGCCGCGGCCGATGTTGGCGACGGCACCGAACTGGCCGTTAGAAGCGATGTCGATCCCGTAGGGCCGGAGGCCGGCCGAGATGTCCCGCTTGGTGTACTCGACCTTCGTGCCGTCAATCGAGAGCACCGAAATGCGATCGTCGCCGTCGCGTGTGACCAGCGCCAGCTTGCCATCCGGTGAGATCGCCGCGTGGCACGTGCCGGATTTTTCGTCGGCGACGGTCACCTTGCCGGCGGGCGTCACGGTCTTGCCCTGGATCGTGAAGATGGACACCGTGCCCTCGGCGCGGTTCGCCACGAGCGCGAGCGTGCCCTGACGGTTGATCGACACGCCGGCCGGCGCCTTGCCGGTCTCGAGCGTGGCGATGATGCGCGGCGGATTCACCTTGAGATCGACCACCGACATCGTGTTGTTGGGAATCCGCTTCGTCGGATCGGCCGGATCGAGCTTCTCGTTGGCCGTCACCAGCGCGAGCGACTCGTCGGGCGAGACGGCGACGCTGAACGGCGGGCCGACGACGCTGCCCGGCACCTCGAGCTCGGCGACCACCTTCGGCGGCCAACCCTTGAGGTCGATGAGCGTCAGCGTGTCGGCCGGCGGGCTCTTCACCACTGTCGCGGCGCCGTTGACGAGCGTGACCTTGTTGTCGTTGCTCGACAGGAGCAGCTGACCGTGCGCCAGCGGCACGAACGCGAGCGCCCAGAGCAGGCCGACGACGATGGCGAGCCGCAGCGGGTTCATAGCGCCTCCTGGGATTCCTGGAATGCGGCGCCTAGAAGATCAGGTTCGGCCCGTGAACGCAAGGTACACTGCTGCGCATGACCCTCGACCATCCGTGGACCACTGCGCCCGCGCCCGGCGACGTCGTGACCGTCGCGCCCGGCATCGGCTGGCTGCGCATGCCGTTGCCCTTCCAGCTCGACCACATCAACCTGTGGCTCCTCGACGACGGTGCCGGCTGGACCATCGTGGACACGGGCGTCGGCCTCGACGACACGCGCACGGCGTGGGAACAGCTGTTCGCCGCGCACCTGGGCGGCCGCCCGGTGACGCGCGTCATCGTCACGCACTTCCATCCCGATCACATCGGGAACGCGAACTGGTTGGCGACGCGCTGGCAGACCGAAGTCTGGTGCACGCAGGGAGAGTGGCTCTATGCGCAGCTCGCCTGGCGAAGCCGCGGCGGCGCCGACGGCGAGTCGCGCCAGGCCCACTACCGGCGCCACGGCTGCAGCGCCGACGCGCTTGCGCAACTGGCGCGCCGGGGCAATCACTATCCCGGGCTCGTGCCCGAGGTGCCGGCCGCGTTCCACCGCATTCGCGAGGGCGACGTGCTGACGATCGGCGCGCGAACGTTCGAGGTGTTCACGGTGGGCGGCCACGCCCCCGAGCACGCGTGCCTGTGGGACCGTTCCGGCGGCGTCCTGATCTCCGGCGATCAGGTCCTCCCGAAGATCACGACCAACGTCTCCATCTCGCCCGAGCAGCCGACCGCGAATCCGCTCCGGCTCTACCTCGATTCGCTCCGGCGCTTCGAGCCGATGGCGCCGGACACGCTGGTGCTCCCGTCGCACGGCTTGCCGTTCCGGGGGTTGCCCGCGCGCCTCGGCCAGCTGCGCGACCATCACGCGGCACGACTCGGCGAGGCGCTCGACGCGCTGCGAGAGCCGCGGAGCGCGGCGGAACTGGTGCCGGTCCTGTTCCGGCGCGAGCTCGACAGCCACCAGCTCACGTTCGCGCTGGGGGAAGCGCTGTCCCATCTTCGCTACCTGGAGGAGGAAGGGCGCGCGGTGCGCGTCGTCGACGCCGACGGCGTTCACCGGTTCAGCAAGGCCTGAAGCGCGACCGCCTCGTAGAGCACCACCGGATTGCCGGGCGAGCCCGTCGCGCCGATGATCCGGAGCGGCGCCCAGATGAACGCGCCTTCCATGACCTTGTTGGTTCTCCACCGGCGTCCCGTGTCGTGGTCGTAGACCACGATGTCGGTGAAGGTGCCGCCGATGTCGATGCCGAGCGCGTAGTTGGGCACGAGGGCGACCCTATGCGGAGGGCGTACCTACGTCAAGCGCGCGACGCCCGCCATTGACCCGATTCCACCTTGGGCCTAAGGTGGGTGCCTATGCCGCTGTCGATGAAGCTCGAGAACCGGATCGCGCTCGTGACCGGCGGAGGATCGGGCCTCGGCCGCGCGATCTCGTTGCTGTTCGCCGAAGAGGGCGCGCAGGTGGTCGTCAACGACGTGCGCCGCGAGACGGCCGAGCAGACGGTGGCGCAGATGAAGGGGCCGGCGGGTGGCCGCGCGATCCAGGCGGACGTCGCCGACGTCGCCCAGGTGAAGGCCATGTTCGCCACGGTCGAGCGCGAGCTCGGCGGGCTCGACGTGCTCGTCAACAACGCGGGCATCGGCGTGGCGCCCGGCGACGATCGCATCGGGATCGGCCGGAAGGCCGAGACGCGCCTGCTGGAGATCGTCAGCGGACAGGAAGCGCAGACGCATCTCGACGTCACCCAGAACCTCTCCGACGAATCGTGGCGGCGGATGCTCGCGGTGCACCTCGACGGCACGTTCTTCTGCACGCGCGAGGCGCTCAAGCTGATGAGCCGGAAGAATCGCGGCGCGATCATCAATCTCTCGAGCGTCGCCGCGCTGATGGGGCTCGAGGTCGCGCCGCACTACAGCGCGGCGAAGGGCGCGATCCTCGCCTTCACGCGCGCGGTGGCGAGGGACGCCGCCTCGCGCGGGATCCGGGTGAACGCGATCTGTCCCGGCTACATCGACACGCCGATGACCGAGCCGATGTCGCCCCTGATCAAGAAATCGGTGACCGCGCGCACGCCGCTCGGCCGCACCGGCACCCCGAACGAGGTTGCGGCGACCGCGCTCTTCCTCGCCTCGGACGACAGCTCGTTCTACACCGGACAGTGGCTGTCGCCGAACGGGGGCCTCTTCATCGGCTGAGATGCCGGCGCTTCGCGAGCTCTCGATCCGCGGCACGCTGGTCCACATGCTCCAGGACGGGGCGGGCTCGCCGCTCCTGTTCCTGCACGGCGCCGGCGGCGGCGGGCGATGGCTCGACTTCCAGACGCAGCTGGCCAAGGCCTTCAGCGTGTACTCCCCGAGCCATCCCGGCCACGGCGGCTCGCCGGCCGCGGAATGGATCGAGCACGTCTCGGACCTCGCGTTTCACTACCTGGACCTGCTCGACGCGCTCGAGCTCGAGCGCGCGCACCTGGTCGGTGCCTCGTTCGGCGGCTGGATCGCCGCCGAGATCGCCACGATGGCCTCGCATCGCCTGGCGTCGCTGGTGCTGATCGACCCGGTCGGCATCCGTGTCGACGGCTGGATCTATCCGTTCCTGTTCGCGATGGACATTCCCGAGATCGTCACGACGGTCTTCCACAATCCCATGGCCGCGCTCGCCCTGGCGCCGCCCGACCAGTCGGCCGAGACGCTGGCGCTCCAGTACCGCCAGGGCACGGCGATCGCCCGGGTCGCCTGGAACCCGCACCTCTACGATCCGCTCCTGCGCCGCCGGCTCGGACGCATCGCGACGCCGACGCTCGTGTGCTGGGGCGCCCACGACCGGCTGGCGCCGCTGGCGCCGTGCGGCGAGACGTGGGCCAGGGAGATCCCGGGCGCGCGGCTGCGCGTGTTCGCCGATTCCGGCCACGTCCCGCACCTGGAGGAGCCCGACGCGGTGGCGACGGCGGTGAGAGAGTTCTGCCGGCTTCACGGAGGGCTGCGGTGAAGTTCTACTACTTCCACCTGATGCCGTACATCATCGACCACGACGAGCCCTCGTCGTGGGTGACGCTCTCCAACCGCCACTACGATCCCGCCCTCGGGCACACGCTCTACAACCAGTACCTCGATCAGCTGGAAGCGGCCGAGCGCCTCGGCTGGGACGGCCTCTGCGTCAACGAGCACCACCAGAACTGCTACGGCACGATGCCGAGCCCCAACGTGATGGCGGCGATGCTCGTGCGCCGGACGTCTCGGGCGAAGATCGCGATCCTCGGCAACGGGCTGCCGCTGCGCGAGAACCCCCTGCGCATCGCCGAGGAGATCGCCATGCTCGACGTGGCCTCGGGCGGCCGCGTCATCTCGGGCTTCGTGCGCGGCATCAGCGCGGAGTATTTCTCGACTGCCGTCAATCCCACGCACTCGCGCGAGCGCTTCTACGAGGCGGCCGAGCTGATCCTGCGCGCCTGGACGGAGGAAGGCCCGTTTCCGTTCGACGGCCGGTACTATCGCTACCCTTACGTGAACCCATGGCCCCGGCCGCTCCAGAAGCCGCACCCACCGGTGTGGTGCCCGTCGCAGGGCTCGAGCGAGACGGTGGAGTGGGCGGCGAAGCGCCGGTTTCCGTACCTGATGGTCTTCACGCCGATCACGCGCATCGCCCAGATCTACGGCGAGTATCGCGAGGCGTGCGAGCGCCACGGCTACCAGGCCAGCCGCTATCAGCTCACCGTCAACGTGCCGATCGTGGTCGCCGAGAACGACGCCAAGGCGCGCGCGCTGGCCGAGAAGCACGTCATGTGGGTGTTCAACGTCGGCCTGCGCATGCACCCGCCCTTCTGGCGGCCGCCCGGCTACATGACGGAAGCCTCGCTCCGCCGCCTGCTCGCGAACCCGCCGAAGCCGCCCAGCGAGCTCGGCTTCGAGGAGGCGGACCGCGAGGGCTACCTGATCTACGGCAGCCCGGCCACGGTGCGCGACAAGCTGCGGGTCTTCTCCGACGAGCTGAAGGCCGGAATTCTCTGCTCGGGGATGACCGGCCCCAGCCACGAGCAGACGCTCGAGATGATGCAGCTCTTCGCCGAACAGGTGATGCCGCACTTCCGCGAAGACGCACGCGTCGACGAGACCGTCGGCGTCGGCCGGTAGACGCCCATTGAGACCGCTGATCTAGAGCCCCGCCTTCGTGACGTTCTGCGGGAGTCACTCCGTGAGCCCGCGCTGGATTTCGCCGAGCCGCCGACCCGCATCACCGGCGGCTTCGACACCCAGATCTTCGCGTTTCGTCTGGGCGGCGCGGCGCCCGCCTTCGCCGGCCGGCTGATCCTCCGGCTGCTCGATCGCCACCACGATCCGGCGCGGGCCTTGCGCGAGAAGGCCGCGCAGAACGCGCTGGTCGAGCTCGGCTACCCGGCGCCGCGCGTCCTGTTCGCCAGCACCGACGCGGCGCCACTCGGCGGAGCCTTCCTGATCATGGAGCGGCTCTCCGGGAAGCCGCTGCCCGAGGTCCGGATGCTCGGCATGGCGCGGATCGTCGCCGAGCTCCAGGCGAGTCTGCACGATCTCGACGCCAACGCGTTCTTGCGGGCGCTCGCGCGCGACGGCCTGGCGCCGCAGAGCTTCACCTTCGAGGCCCACCTCGAGCAGCTCGCCAACCGCGTCGGGCGCTTCTCGCTCGACGGGCTCGCGCCTGGAATCGAGTGGCTGGCGCAGCGCCGTCCGGTGCCGGGAGGATCCCACGCCGTCTGCCACGGAGATCTTCACCCCTACAACATCCTGATGGCGGCGGATCGGGTCACGGGGGTGCTCGACTGGCCTCATGCGGTCGTCGCCGATGCCGAGCTCGACGTGGCCTCGACGCTGATCATCTTCAAGCTCGTGCCGATGGAGGTGTCCGATCTCTCGGCGCCGATCCGTTGGCTGGCGAATGCCGCGCGCCCGCTGCTGGTCGCTGCGTATCTGCGCGACTATCGGCGCCGCCGCCAGCTCGACCGTGGGAAGCTCGCGTACTACGAGGCGGCCGCGTGCATGAAGGCGCTCGTCAAGGCCGGGGAGCTCCGCCTGGCCCCCACCGCCGCGGGCTCACCGAACGCCCTCTTCGCGTCGACGTTCACGGAGCGGGCCCTCGGCCACTTCCGCGGGCTGACGGGGATCACGCCGGTCCTTCCGGCCACGACCGCGTCAGTGGCCTAGGTCCTCCTCCCCGCTCAGCGCGCCAGCTGTGGGCGCACCTTGTCGGCCAGCAGATCGATGGGCTCGAGGATCGCCGGGAACGTCGAGTACGAGACCTCCAGCGCGACGTGACCGCAGCCGAGCGCCTCGAAGCCGCGCAGCTCCTCGGCGATCTGTGTCACCGAGCCGCTCACGGTGTGGCGTCCGCGGATCAGGGCCATGTCCACCGCGGGCTTGTGGACGCCGTCGATCAGGACGGGAATGCGAAGAGAGAAGAACGGCGACCCCTCGCGTCCGGCCTCTTTCCAGTAGCGACGGACCGTGTCGGCGCCCTGGCGGAACGCCTCGTGGTTCGTCGCGCTCGCGTGCCAGCCGTCGCCGAGGCGCGCGACCCGGCGGAGCGCGCCGTCGCTGCTGCCGCCGACGTAGAGCGGCGGGCGCGGCTTCTGCAGCGGCATCGGTGAGAAGACCACGTCCTGCACGCGGTGGCGCTTCGTCTGGATCTTCGGATGCCCCTGCGTCCACAGCGTCCGCAACAGCTCGAGCGCCTCGTCGCTCCGGCTCGCGCGCTCCTTGAACGGCACGCCGAGCGCGTCGAACTCGCCCTCGAGCCAGCCGATGGCCGCCCCCACGATCAGCCGGCCGCCCGAGAGGACGTCGACGCTGGCCAGCAGCTTCGCCACGGGGATCGGCGAGCGATAGGGCAAGATCACCACACTGGTGCCCAGAGCGACACGGCTCGTCACGCCGGCGAGCCACGGCAGCATCGCGAGCGGATCGAGCATGTGCTCGCGATAGATGACGTTGGCCTGTTCCGGCACGATCACGTGATCGGTGACCCATATCGAGTCGACCCCGCAATCTTCGGCGCGGCGGACGACCTCGAGCATCCGTCCGACCTCGATCGGGCGGCCGTAGTGCGGCAAGCAGATCCCGAGCTTCATGTCAGTCCTCCTGTTGGGGCGCGTGACGCTCGATGTCCGTGACGGCGGGCAGGGTATACTCGTTCGCGCCTCACGGCAACATTCCACCCCTTCGGAGGAGACGATGGCGAGCGACGTGTCGCGACGAGATTTTCTCCTGATGTGCGCGGTGGCCTCGGGCGAGCCCCTGGCGGGCCTCGATCCCGGGCCGGCCGTCGCCGCCGACGCTCCCAAGAAGGGCGGCACCCTCCGGGTCGCCTTCTACATCGAGGCGGCGACGATGGATCCGCATCTGTCCGGCAGCAAGATCGACCGGCAGGTCTACCACAACATCTACGAGCCCCTCGTCACGCTCGACGTCCGGCTCGGGATCAAGCCCGGGCTGGCCGAGTCGTGGCAGCAGCCCGATCCGAAGACGCTGATCCTCAAGCTTCGCCGCGGCGTGAAATTCCACGACGGCACGGAGTTCAACGCCGAGGCCGCGCGGTTCAACTTCAACCGGATGAAGACCGAGCCCAAATCGGTTCGCAAGGGCGAGGTCGCCAGCATCGACTCGGTCGACGTGGTCGACGCCTACTCGATCAAGCTGAACCTCAAGCGCCCCGACGCGGCACTGCTGGCCACGCTGACCGATCGCGCCGGCATGATGGTCTCGCCCAAGGTCGCCCAGGAGCGCGGCGCCGAGCTCGAGCGCAATGCCAAGGGGGCGGGCACCGGCCCGTTCGAGTTCGTCGAGTGGGTGAAGGACGACCACATCCTGATCAAGCGCAACGAGAGCTACTGGAACAGGCAGGGCGGTCCGTACCTGGATCGCGTGCGCTACCGCCCGATCCCGGACGACACGGTGAAGCTGCAGAGTCTCCAGACCGGCGAGATCGACGTGATGGACTACGTGCAGCCGCGCGACGTGGCGGCGGTCAAGGCCGACCGGAACGTCGTGGTCGTCGACGTGCCGTCGCTGGCCGATTTTGCCTACCAGCTGAACCACGCCCGGCCGCCGTTCAACGCCAAGGCGCTGCGGCAGGCGGTGGCGTACGCGCTCGATCTCGAGCAGATCGTGAAGGGCGTATGGCTCAACGTGGGCGTCCCGGCCAACGGCCCGATCCCGCCGACGAGCTGGGCCTACGACCGCTCGATCCCGCCGATCCGACGCGACCTGGCGAAGTCGAAGGCCAGGCTGGCCGAGGGCGGGCAGCCGAACGGCTTCGCCTTCACGATGACGACCAACAACATCCCGATCAACGTCCAGGAAGCCGAGGTGATCCAGGCCCAGCTGCGCGAGGCCGGCATCACGATGAAGATCAAGCTGGTCGACTCGGCCACGTTGATCTCCGACGGCAACAACAAGAACTTCGAGATGATCAGCTACCAGTGGAGCGGCCGGCCGGACCCGGACGGCAACACCTACCAGTTCTACAAGACCACGCAGGGCACGTCGCTCAACTGGTCCGGTATCTCCAATCCGCAGATCGACGCGCTGCTCGACCGCACGCGCGAGGTAGCCAACCAGGCCGAGCGCAAGAAGCTCTTCAGCGACTTGACCAAGATCCTCCAGGACGAGCTGCCGATGGTGTTCATCGTCCATCCCATCGAGCCCAAGGCCTTCAGCCCGAAGGTCCGCGGCTACGAGCCGATCCCCGACGGGATGATGCGGTTCAAGGACGTGTGGCTGCAGTGAGGCGCGGCTGACCGACTCGCGCGCGTGATGGGCCGTTTGGTCTTGCGCCGGCTCGGCGCCACCGTTCCGGTGCTGCTCCTCGTCACGGCCGGGGTGTTCGCGCTGCTCCATCTCACGCCCGGCGATCCGATCGACGTGATGATGGCCGAGTCCGTGGACGCCGAGGTGAAGGAGAACCTCCGGCGTGAGCTCGGGCTCGACCGGCCCCTCTACGTGCAGTACGCGGCCTGGATGGGTCGGCTGCTGCGGGGCGACCTCGGGCGCTCGATCCGCAACGGCGAGCCCGTCGTCGAGAGCGTGAGCCGGCGCCTGCGGCCGAGCCTCGAGCTGGCGCTCCTCGCGATGACCGTCTCGCTGGTGATCGCCTTTCCCGTCGGGATCGTCTGCGCGGTACGCCGCAACACGCCGATCGACCGCGCCGGCGCGACGTTCGCGGTCTTCGGCATCTGCATGCCGAACTTTCTCCTGGCGCTGCTGCTGATCTTCTTCTTCGGCGTGACGCTGCGGTGGCTGCCGATCTCCGGCTACACCGATCCGCTGGAGGAAGGGTGGAACGGCCTGCGCTCGCTGGTGCTGCCGGCCGTCACGCTCGGGCTGGCCCTCGCCGCGGTGGTGACGCGGACGCTGCGCTCGAGCGTGCTGGAGGCGCTGGCCGAGGACTACGTGCGCACGGCGCGCGCCAAGGGGCTCTCGGAGTGGCGGGTCATCCAGGCCCACGTCCTGAAAAACGCGCTGATCCCCGTGGTCACCGTGCTCGGGCTCCAGCTCGGGACGCTGATCGGCGGCGCCGTGATCACCGAATACGTCTTCGCCCTGCCCGGCGTCGGGCGCCTGGTGGTCGACGCGGTCTTCGCGCGCGACTACCCGCTGGTGCAGGGCGTCGTGCTGCTGATCGCCGTCGGGTTCATCCTGAGCAACCTGATCGTCGACGTGCTCTATGGCTGGATCGATCCCCGGATCCGATCTCGCTGAGCGGGCCGCGGCGCGGCCGGCCGCGACGGTCGCGCCACCGCGAGATCGGCGGTGGGACATGCTGCGCCGCGCCGCCCGCGCCCGGCTGGCGCCGTTCGGCGCCGGGGTCGTGCTGCTGGCGGTGCTGGTGGCGCTGACCGCTCCGCTGCTGGCGCCCTACGATCCGCTCGCGCAGAACCTCGGCAACACGCTGGCGCGACCGGGGCGCGCCCATCTGCTGGGCACCGACAACGTGGGGCGCGACGTGCTCTCGCGCGTGATCTGGGGCACGCGCGTCTCGCTGGTGGCCGGGCTCGTCGCGGTCGCGATCGCGGTGGTCGCCGGCAGCCTGCTCGGGGTCGTGGCCGGCTACTGCGGCGGGCGCGTCGACGGGCTCGTGATGCGCCTGATGGACGCGGTGCTCTCGTTCCCTCCGCTGGTGCTCGCGCTGGCGCTCGGCGCGGTGCTCGGCGCCGGGCTCACCGGGGTGCTGGTGGCGCTGGGCGTGGTCTACACGCCGACGTTCGCGCGGCTCATGCGGGGCCAGGTGCTCACGATCAACGCGCGCGACTACGTCGAGGCGGCGCGTGCGCTAGGGGCGCCGGGCTGGCGCGTCGCCTGGCGCCACGTGGTACCCAACGCCGCCAACCCGATCATCGTGCAGGCGTCGCTGAGCGTCGCGTTCGCCATCCTCGCCGAGGCCTCGCTGTCCTTCCTCGGCCTCGGCATCCAGCCGCCCCAGGCGTCCTGGGGCAGCATGATCAACGCGGGCCGCGGCTACCTGCAGCAGGCGCCCTGGATCGTCTTCGGGCCGGGCGCCGCCCTGTTCGTGACCGTGGTGGGATTGAACTTCGTCGGCGATGCCGTGCGCGACGCGCTCGATCCGCGAACGCGCGCGTGATCCCGCGCTACCGTACCTGCGAGAGCACGGACGGCGCCACCGTCGGCGCCTCGGGGCGGATCGAATCCGCCCGTGCGTGCTTCTCCACGCAGCGCCACGTCATCCGGGTCTTCGCGTAGCCGACGCGCGGCAGGACTTCCTGCGCGCTCAGGCTGATGCCCCAGAGGATCGTGCCGAGCGCGATGATGTGCGCGAACCCCATCCGGCTTCGCCAGGACGCGCGCGCGCCCCACAGGCCCGCCACCAGCACGGTCGTGACCGCGACCATGTAGAGGATCAGCGGCTTCTCGCACGCATGCGCGTACGGCCACTGGGTCAGCGCGACGCCGAGAAGAACGCCGAGCATCACGCGCGCCCAGACGCCAGCCGGGCGCAGCGGCGGTCGCGACCTCACGTGAGAGAACGGCCGCACGCCCGAGGCGTGCTCACGCTCCGCGACGTAGGTACGGTCGAAGGGTCTCAGCTTTCTCAGGAGCTGGTCTACGACAACGGCTTCCTGGCGGTCGTCCTTCCCTGTTCTGGCCAACTCGGCACCTCCGACCGCGAACGTTGCGGTCCGATACCTGGCCGCCCGTCGCGGGCGTCAAGCCGTCAGAGACGCAAAGCGGTTGCCAATCGAGATGTACGAGTTCTCGCGGCTTTCACCGAGGCCGACAGCGCGCCCGGGCTGCCACAGTGGCACGTCCACGTCTTGGATGTGACGCTTGGGGAACGAGCGGGGGCGCCCGCTCAGCGGGCGAGCAGACCGAAGAGCCGCGCGGGCGTGATCGGAACTTCGCGAACGACGACGCCGAGGTCGGCGACCGCGTCCTCCACGGCGTTGGCGATCGCCGCGGCGCCGGGGATGGCGCCGCTCTCGCCGACACCTTTGATTCCGAGCGGGTTGATCGTGGACGGATGCTCGTCGAGCGCGACCGGCAGCGGTGGGAGCTGGTCGGCCTTCGGGATCGCGTAGTCCATCAAGCTGCCCGTCAGCAGCTGACCCGACGCGTCGTAGACGATTTCTTCCATGAGTCCCGCGCCGATGCCCTGAACGGCGCCGCCCTGCAGCTGGCCCTCGACGATCGTCGGATTGATCGCGCGCCCCGGATCGTGAACGATCGAGTAGGCGAGCAGCCGGACCTCGCACGTCTCGACGTCGACCTGGACGGCGGCGGCGTGCGTGCCGAACGCCCACGTGACGGTATCGGGATAGAAGTACGTGCACGCGTTGAGCCCGGGCTCGCCCGTCGCCTTCAGCGCCTTCGACTTCACGGCGGCGTGCGCGACACGGCCGAGGCTCACCGCGCGGTCCGGCATCCCGACGACGTGCACGCGGCTCTGCTCGATCCGCACGTCCTCGGGCGCGCACTCGAGCATCTCGGCGGCGACCCGCGCGGCGCGCTCGCGCACCTCGCGCGCGGTCTGGGCGACCGCGGGACCGGAGTTGGCGGCGACGCGGCTGCCACCGGTGCCCATGCCGTACGGGTGCTGCGAGGTGTCGCCCGCGGAGACGACGATGTCCTCCCAGGCGGCGCCGAGCTCGGCGGCCGCGATCTGCGCGAGCGTCGTCGCGTGGCCCTGGCCCTGGCCGGTCACGCCGATGTAGACGTAGACCTTGCCGCTCGGGTCGACGCGCACCGTCGCGCCTTCATACGGCCCGAGCCCGGTGCCCTGCGCGTAGCACGCGAGGCCGATGCCGATGCGGCGCGCGGAGGAGGCCTGTGATCTCTGTCGGCGGCGCCACTGGTCGTAGGGCAGGAGCGCCAGGGCCCGCTCGAACGCCGCCGGAAAATCGCCGGGATCGTAACTGACGGCGACGCCGTCCTTGTACGTGAGTCCCGGGCGATAGGGCATGTCGACGGGCCGCACGAAGTTGCGCCGCCGCAGCTCGGCCGGGTCGATCCCGAGCCGGCGCGCGCCGATGTCCATGAGGCGCTCCATCACGAACACCGCCTCGGGCCGGCCCGCCGCGCGATACGCGGCGTTCAGCGCCTTGGTCGTGACCACGCTGGTGCCGGTGTTCCGGTAGTGCGCGACCCGGTACGGCCCGGGCAAGTGGTTGACCGTGTTCGCGGTGAGCCCGTCACCCTGGATCGGGTAGGCGCCCACGTCGGCCAGGAACGTCGCGTCGATCGCGACGATGGTCCCGTCGCCCGTGAAGCCGATCCGCGCGTCGTGGTCCTGCTCGCGATCCTGGCCCATCGTGGCGAAGTTCTCGCGCCGGCTCTCCACCCACTTCACCGGCCGCCCGAGGCGATGCGCCGCGGCCGCGACCAGGATTTCCTCGGGGTAGATCGGACCCTTGGGTCCGAAGCCGCCGCCGACGTCCGGCACGACCACTCGCACGCTCTCGACCGGCAGCTTGAGCGCCGCGGCGACCGCGTCGCGCAACGTGTACGGGCTCTGCGTGGACGAGGAGACCACCAGCGCGCCCGATTCGCCCTCTTTGTAGGCGAACGCGCCGCGCGTCTCGATCGGCGCCGCGCTCAGGCGCGGATGGCGGAGCTTCTCGTGGACGACGAGGTGCGCGCCGGTCATTGCCGCCTCGACGTCGCCGACCGCGCCCTTCGCGACGATCGCGGTGTTGTCCGACCAGCCGTCGTGGAGCCGGGTCGCCGAGCCGAGCGCCGACTCGGCCGTGGCCAGCGCGGGCAGCCGCTGATAGTCGACGGTCACCGCCTCGAGCCCGTCGGCGAGCGCGTACGGGCTCTCGGCCACCACGACCGCGACGGCCTCGCCGACGAAGCGGACGAGCTCGCGCGCCAGCACCGGCTGGCTCCACGTCCGGCCCTTCTGGCTGCCGCCGTACGCGGTCGGCATGTACGGCGCGACCCCGTCGAGATCCGCCGCGCTCCAGGCGGCCACCACTCCGGGTGCCTTGCGCGCACGGTCGAGCCCGACCTTGACGATGCGCGCGTGAGCTTCGGCGCTCCGCACGACGCCGAGATGCAGCAAGCCGGCGCGCGTGAGGTCGTCGACGAATCGTCCGCCGCCCGAGAGTAGTCGCTGGTCTTCTTTGCGTCGCGGAGACGTTCCGATCATGTGGGGGAATCTACCACGGGCCGAGCGGTCACCCTCGGCTAGAGTGTGGTCGGGAGGGCTGCGATGGAGGCAGACGCCGCGCGCGGGAAGCTTGTAAAGACCCTGCTGCTGGGAAACCTTCTCGGAGCGCTCCTGACCTGGTTCTACTTCACATTTATAGACTACCCGGCCACCGTCGGGCCGGCGCAAACGCTGGGACTCGACGTCCTCTATTTCATCGTCGGCTTCTCGCTGATCAGCGGCGTCGGTGTCGCCTGGGGCATCAGGTGGGCGCGGCCGCTGCGCGATCGCGGGACGGCCGCCGGCGTCGATCCGGCGATCGTCCGCCGCCGCGCGATCCTGCTCCCGTTCGTCTACACCGCGATCACGCTCTGCGGATGGGTCCTGGCCGGGATCATCTGGGGCGTCCTCCAACCCATCCTGTTCGGCTTCTTCTCGCCGGCGCGGTCGCTGCGCGCGATGTTCGGTATCACGGGCATCGCGGGCACGGTGACAGCCGCGTTCATCTTCTTTTCCATCGAGCACCAGTGGCGCCGCGTGCTCCCCGCGTTCTTCCCCGCCGGCGACCTGAGCGCGGTGCCGGGCGTTCTCCGGCTGCGGGTCCGCACGCGGCTCCTCGTGATCTTCCTGATCCTGAGCGTCATCCCGCTCTCGCTCCTGGGCGTGCTGTCCTACACGCGGGCCTCGGCGCTTCTCGGCGCGGCGCCGGCCGTGGCGCCGAGGATCGTCGAGAACATGCTGGTGTTCATCGTCTTCATCGTCGCCGTCGGTACGCTCACGGCGATCGGGCTCTCCGGCTTCGTCGCCAACAGCGTCGCCGGGCCGCTGCACGGGCTTCAGGGCGCGATGCGGGCGGTGGAGCAGGGGCACCTCGACGCGAGCTGCGCGGTCGTGACCAACGATGAACTCGGCGCGGTGACGGAGGGCTTCAACCGGATGGTCCAGGGGCTCCGGGAGCGCGAGTTCCTGAAGGAGACGTTCGGCAAGTACGTGAGTCCCGAGATCCGCGACGAGATCCTGGCCGGCCGGATCTCGCTCGAGGGCCAGGCCCAGGAGGTCACGATCCTCTTCGCGGACCTGCGCGACTTCACGCCGTGGGTGGAGAGCACCACGCCCCGCGAGGTGGTGCACGACCTCAACTTGTACTTCACGGAGATGGACGGCGCCATCCGCGAGCACCGCGGACTCGTGGTCCAGTTCATCGGCGACGAGATCGAGGCGGTGTTCGGCGCGCCCGTCGCGTACGCCGCCCACGCCGAGATGGCCGTGCGCGCCGCGCTCGAGATGCGCGGGCGGCTGGCGGCGTGGAACGCCGAGCGCGTCCGCGCCGGCAAGAGCCCGCTCCGCCACGGCATCGGGATCCACACCGGGCGCGTCCTCGCCGGCAACATCGGGAGCTCGGAGCGGCACGCGTACGCGCTGGTCGGCGATCCGGTCAACCTCGCGTCGCGGATCCAGGGGCTCACCAAAACTTTAGGGTTCGACATCCTGGTCAGCGCGGACACACGGGAGCGACTGAACGGAGATTTCCGACTCGAGCTGCTGCCGGCGGTACGCGTCAAAGGCAAATCTGTCGAGGTCGAGGTTTACCGGCTCGATTAGTCGGCGGCGGTCCGGGCGCGCGGGCGGGGGGTCGTGGGGGGCCTGGCGCGACCACGACGGCTTACGTCGCGCTGCTTGGGTGCTAGCGGAGGAGGCGGGAGACGAAGGTGTTGAGGCGCGAGACTTCGTGCTCCAGGAGGTCGAGGAACCAGAAGGCGGCGCTCTCGGGGTCGGAGCGGACGACGAGGGCGACGACGTTCATCGGGGCGCCGCCGTCCGGCGGTGTGAAGCCGAGCTTCACGGCCTGACCCGCGCGCATGCGCCGGCTCACGCGCGCGCGCATCCCCGTCGACGAGAGCTCGGTGCAGGTGCCGTCACGGACCTCGCGGCCGCCGTCGATCCGGACCGGCAGCTTGACGGCCGCGCGCGGCGCCGGCCGGCGCTCGATCACGCGCTCCTCGCCGCTCGGCCGCCGCGCGAGCGCGAAGGGCCGGAGGTAGGCGAGGACCTGGCCCAGCCGCTCGAGCGTGACCGGCTTGCGGATGAAGTCGAGGGCGCCCAGCTTGAGACACGCGCGCGCCTCGTTCTCGGTCGCGACGCCGGAGACGACGACCACCGGCACCTCGGACTCTCTCACGGCGGCCTGGCTCAGGAACTCGACGCCGCTCATGCCCGGGAGCCGGACGTCGAGCATGATCGCGTCCGGTCGCGCGGCGGCGAGCGCGGACAACGCATCTTCCGCGCTGCCCACGATGAACGGCTGATAGCCGAGCTCGCCGATGAAGTCGCGGAAGATCTCGGCCAGCCGCTCGTCGTCCTCGACGATCAGGACCCGCACCGCGGTCCTCGGCCGTCGACGGCACCCCAGAAGATCGGCTCGGGTGTGAGCCCCACCCCGAAGCGCTCGCGCACCACCCCCTGCACCTGGCGCGCGAACGCGAGGACGTCGCCCGCGCGCGCCCCATCGTGGGCGACGATCGCGAGCGTGTGTCGGGTGGAGAGCCCGACCGGCCCCGCGCTCTGACCGCGCGTGAATCCGGCGCGCTCGATCAGCCACGCCGCCGAGAGCTTCACGCGGCCGTCGGCCTGGGGCCAGCGCGGCATCGCGGGATCGCCGGCACGCGTCTGGACGGCGGCGGCCTCCGCGGCGCCGATGACGGGGTTAGTGAAGAACGAGCCGCAGCTCCGGCGGTTCTCGTCGCGGGGATCGAGCACCATCGATTTCGACCGGCGGATCGCGAGCACGCTGTCGCGCACGTCGGCCAGCGAGGGCGTCGCGGTGCCGCGGGCCGCCAGGTGCTTCTCGACGTCCGCGTAGCGAACCGTCGCCGCGCCCCCGGGCCGGAGCCGGTAAGTCACCGCGAGCACCACGTAGCGCCCGGGCTCGCTGCTCCGGAACAGGCTGTCCCGGTAGCCGAAGCCGCACTCGCGATTCGCGAACGACATCGTGCGGCCGGTCGCGGTGTCGAGGACGCGGACGGTGGTGACCGTTTCGCTGACTTCCTGGCCATAGGCGCCGACGTTCTGGATCGGGGTCGCGCCGACCAGGCCCGGGATGCCGCTCAGGCACTCGAGCCCGGCCCAGCCGCGCTCGACGCTCCGGCACACCAGATCGTCCCAGGGCTCGCCGGCTGCCGCCGTCAGCTCGACCGCGCCGGCCACCTCACGCGTCTCGGTGCCGCGCAGCGCGATCTTCACCACCAGGCCGTCCACGCCTTCGTCGGCGACCAAAAGGTTCGAGCCGCCGCCGAGCACCCGAAGGACGAGGCCCCCGGCCCGGGCCCAGGCGAAGGCGGCGAGAACCGCCGCCTCGTCGCGCGCCTCCACGAAATAGCGCGCCGGCCCGCCGACACCCATGGTGCAGTGGTCGGCCAGGGGGACGTTCTCGCTCAGCGTCATGCTTCGAGCATAGCGCGTCACGACCAGGTTGATTCCTCTCGCAAGATTCTCTTCACTAGCTGAGGTCGTGCGCCCTTGTCAACGCGCCGCCCGCGCGCGACGCGTGCTCGACGAGCCGGAAGAGTGCCAGACCGAGAATCGTCGAGGCCATGACGAGGGCGGCGAAGAGGACCGGGGCGGCCGCGCTACCGGAAACGTCGCGGACGACGCCGGCGAGGGACTGGATCGCGGCCATCATGATGTAGAACACGGTGTAGTAGATACCGAAGCTCGTGGCCAGACGCGCCGGCGCCACCGTCTTCGGCAAGAGCGCCATCAGGCCGCCGGGCGGCCCGCCGATCGCGAGGCCGACCAGGCAGAACGCCAGCAGTGAATGGTCGATCACCGGTAGCAGCGTCATGACGATTGCCGCGACGACGGAGCCGGCCACGATGATCAGGTTCGGCCGCCCGACGCGGTCGGTGAGCAACCCGCCGAGGGGCACGGAGATCATCGTCAGCAAGATGGCCGCGCTGACGACGTAGCCGGCGTCGGCCAGCGAGAGGCCGCGGGACACCAACAGGCCGGGACCGAACGCGATGACCGCCACGAGGCTCGCGTTGAAGCAGCCCCACGCGAAACCGCCGGTCGCGCCGAGCGCGATCTCCCGGCCGGAGAGGCGCGCGCCCTCCTCGGCCCGCGCGGCGGCTCCCTCCTTGCGACGCGGCGGGTCGCGATAGACGAAGGCGATCAGCAGGAGCCCGAGCGTGGACACGGCCGCCGTTGTCAAGATTGCCGTCCGCCACGACGTGCGCGTCGCCAGGCCGCCGATCGTCGCCGCGGCGAGCCCGAGGCCCACGGGCCAGCTCGTGAGCATGATGGCCATCGCGGTCGACATCCCACCGCCCACGAACCAGTCGGCGACCATCTTGGCGAGCAACACGTTCATCAGCACGGCGCCGACACCGGCGAGCACGCGTCCGGCCAGCGCCGCGGCGTAGCCGTGCGCGGCGGCCGTGATGATACCGCCGACGATCATCAACGCCAGGCTGGCCACCACGGTGCGGCGTTCGCCGAGACGCTGGCCGAGCATTCCCCCCGGCAGCGCCAGGAAGGCGCCGGGCAGCATGTAGAGGCCGATGAGCGAGCCGAGCTGCGCCCAGCTGAGCCCCAGGTCCGTCACGATGAGCGGGCCCACCGAGGCGATCGCTTGGAACTGGTAGCCCATCGTCGTGCGCGTCACGAACACGATGGCCAGCGCCACCCAGCGGTTGGTCAGCGCCGCAGGCCGCCGCGGGGCTCCCGCCCCGCCGGCCGAGGCGCGGCTATGAGAATCAGTCATGTGGCGGAATCATAGCGGACGGGCGGGAAGACAAGGCGACTTGATCCCATCCGGACGGTGGGCATAGAGTCCCGCCCAGACCGGGAATTGCTGGGAACGAATCGGGAGGTGCCCGAGACGGGGAGATCATGCCCGAGCCCACCACGACCGTCGCGAGTCGTCGCGATCTGCTGAAGCTCGGAGGGATGTCGATTGTCGCGCACGCCGCGTTGCCGGTCCTGGGCCGTGACGCCGCGGAGGCGCAGACGCCGAAGCGCGGCGGCGTCTTCCGGATCCGCGGCGAGGACGCGACGACCGGCTTCGATCCCCATCTCTCCACGAACCACCATCGGATTTCCACGAACCTTTCGTTCACCCACAGCCGGTTGGTGAAGGTGAGGGCCGGCCCGTCGGTCACGCCGGGCACGTTGCCGATCGAAGGCGATCTGGCGGAGTCGTGGACACAGCCCACGGACCGCACCTACGTCTTCAAGCTCCGGAAGGGCGTGCGCTGGCACCCGAAGCCTCCCGTGAACGGCCGCGAGCTGACCGCGGACGACGTGAAGTACACCTACGAGCGGTTTCTCTCGATCAAGGGCAACCCGAACCGGTCGATGCTCGGCCACGTCGAGAAGATCGAGGCGCTCGATCGCGCCAGCGTGCGCTTCACGCTGAGCGAGCCCTTCGGCTGGTTCCTGGACTACCTCGCCAACACCGTGATGTGGATCGTGCCGCGCGAGGCCGTCGAGCAGTTCGGCGATCTCAAGCGGTCCGAGGCGTGCATCGGGACCGGACCGTGGATGCTGGAGCGCTACGAGCCGAACGTCCGGCTCCTCTTCGCCCGCAACCCGAACTATTTCGTTTCAGGCCTGCCGTACGCCGACGGCATCGAGGTGACCGTCGACGAGGATCCGTCTTCGCGGCTCTCCGCCTGGATCGCCGGCAAGTACGACTTCGCGCCGGAGTACGGCCAGTGCGTGCGGCGACTCGACCTGGACGTCGCCAAGGGCCGGAAGCCCGGCCTCAAGACGCAGGAGTTCGTCGTGCTCTTCGGCGGTGTCACCATGATGAAGCTCGACCGCGAGCCGTTCCGCGACGTCAGGGTGCGTCGGGCCCTGGCCCAGACTTCCAACTGGAAAGAGATCCTCGAGTCCAACGCGTGGTCTCTCGGGCACGGGGTCCCGAATCCGACGGTTCCCGCCGCGCTGAAGGAGTGGACGATTCCGATCAACCAGCTCACGCCGGAGGGCAAGCGTCTCTACGAGCGGAACGTGCCCGAGGCCAAGCGACTCCTGGCGCAAGCGGGCTTTCCCTCGGGGCTCAAGCTGCCGGTCGAGGCGACGCTCGGCTGGAGCCCCGACTACGTGGACATTCTGCAGGTGGTCATGCGGAACTGGAAGGACGCCGGCATCGACACCGAGCTCCGCGGCAAAGAGTTCGGCGCGTTCGTGTCGAGCGTGATCTACGGCAAGTTCGAGAAGCTCGCGCACAGCCTCCGCGGCGGGAGCCCCATCGCGGACCTCACGCTCTACGCCGGCCACATCCCCGGCGAAGCGTTGAACTCCTCGGGCGTCGACGATCCCAAGCTCACCGACATGATCCGCTTGCAACGCCGCACGCTCGAGGTCGCCAAGCGCCGCGAGATCGTCTTCGACATCCAGCGCTACCTGGCCGAGCAGGTCTACTACCACTACGACCCCTCGGTGCTGACGGTCGCCGCCTGGGAACCCTACGTCAAAAACTTCGCCCCGAACCTCGGCCACGACTACGGCGGGAGACTCATGGCCGCCTGGCTCGACCGCTGAACGGCAGAGCCGGCGAATAGGTCCAGCGTAGGCTCGTTCGCTGAGCGCGAGATCGGCGGTGGGGCAGGCGGAGGGCGGAACAGGGGTCGAAGGGATCCGTTCCCTCCGCGCGGCGACGGACGCATCCGTGTCCGGGTGGAGCCCAGCCGCAAAGGGCCAGCGGACGCGTGCCGCGTGATCCTCTCGACCCCTGCTCCGCCCTCCGCCTGCCCCACCGCCGCCACCACGCGGCGTTCGCTTGACTCGCTAGTGAGGATGCATCACGATCCGCTTACTGCGAGGGAGGATCCGATGGCCTATTCGACCGACTCGAAGTCCACGGCGGTTCGCGCGCAGCTCGACCATCCGGTCATCGACGGCGACGGGCACTGGCTGGAGCCGGTCCCGATCTTTCTCGACTACCTGCGCCAGGTCGCGGGAGCATCGGTCGTCGACCGCTTCCGGAAGAAGGCGACCGAGCACATCGAGCGGGGCTGGTACACGATGACGCCGGCCGAGCGGCTCGATCGGCGGCCCACCCGCCCGACCTGGTGGGGTGAGCCGGCCAGCACGCTCGACCGCGCGACCGCGATGGTGCCCAAGCTCTTCTACGAACGGCTCGACGACTTCGGGATCGACTTCGCGCTGCTCTACACGTCGCTCGGGCTCTTCCACATCGCCAACCCGGACGAGGAGCTGCGCCGGGCCATCGCGCGTGCCGTGAACCACATGAACGCGGAGATGTTCAGGCCGTACGCCCACCGCGTCGCGCCGGCGGCGGTGGTGCCGGTGCACACCCCCGAAGAGGCGATCGAGGAAGCGACATACGCCGTGCGGAAGCTCGGCATGAAGGTCATCATGATCGCCAACCACGTGCGGCGGCCGGTCCCCGCGTTCGCGCGCCAGGCCGCCGACGCCACGCAGGTGCGCCACTGGGTCGACTCGCTCGCGTTCGAGAGCGCCCACGACTACGACCCGCTCTGGGCCAGGTGCGTCGAGCTCAAGGTGGCGGTGACGGCGCACTCCGGCAGCATGGGCTGGATGGGGCGCGAGTCGGTCGGCAGCTTCACCTATAACCACATCGGCCACTTCGCGGCGGCCAGCCACGCGTTCGCGAAGGCGCTGATCCTGGGCGGTGTCGTGCACCGCTTCCCGTCGCTCCCCTTCGCGATGCTCGAGGGCGGAGTGGGCTGGGCCTGCAACCTCGTGACCGATCTGATCGGCCACTGGGAGAAGCGCAACGGCCGCGCGATGGAAGCCCACACACGCCCGACCAACCTCGACCGGCAGCTCCTCAAGGACCTGTTCGCCCGCTGGGGCGGCCGCGCGTACGAAGACAAGATGGACGAGCTGATGAATTGCCTCAGCCTGGTCCCGCCGTTCCGGTCGGTCGAAGAGATGACCGAGCGCGAGTACCGCGAGCAGCTCGACGACTTCGCGGCGGCGCACGTCGACTCGGCCGACGCGCTGCGCCGGCAGTTCTCCGATCACTTCTACTTCGGCTGCGAGGCCGACGATCCGACGACCGCGTGGGCCTTCGACAAGCGCGGCCACCACCGCCTGCACCCGATCTTCAGCTCCGACGTCGGCCACTTCGACGTCACCGACATGACCGAGGTGCTCGAGGAAGCCCACGAGCTGGTGGAGCACGGGCTGATCACCCCCGACGATTTCCGCGAGTTCGTGTTCGGCAACGCCGCGCGCCTGCACACGAGCCTCAACCCGGACTTCTTCAAGGGCACGGTGGTGGAGGACGCGGTGGCGAAGGAGCTCGCGCGCTGATCGACACGGTGCGACGGTTCATCGACGAGGCCGAGCACATCGTCGTGCTCACCGGCGCCGGTATCTCGACCGACTCCGGCATCCCGGACTTCCGGGGGCCTCAGGGGGTGTGGACGAAGAATCCGGAGGCCGAGAAGATGTCGACGCTGCAGAACTATGTCGCCGACCCCGAGGTGCGCAAGCGGGCGTGGCGCAGCCGGCTCGAGTCGCCGGCGTGGCAGGCGAAGCCGAACGACGGCCACCGGGCGCTGGTCACGCTGGAGCGCCGGGGCAAGCTCGACATGCTGATTACCCAGAACATCGACGGGCTCCACCTGAAGGCGGGCTCCTCGCCCGAGCGCGTGATCGAGATCCACGGCACCATGCACGAAGTCGTCTGCCTGGCGTGTGGGCAGCGGGCGCCCATGGAGCGGGCGCTGGCGCGGGTGCGCGCCGGCGAGGACGACCCGCCGTGCCGGACCTGCCGCGGCATCCTCAAGTCGGCGACGATCTCCTTCGGGCAAGGGCTGGTCGAGGACGACCTGCGCCGCGCCCAGCGGGCCGCCGCCGCGTGCGACTTCATGTTCGCGGTCGGCACGAAGCTGTCGGTCTACCCGATCGCCGGCGTCGTCCCGGTCGCCAAGCGGGCGGGCGCCCGCGTCGTGATCCTGAACGCGGAGCCGACGGAGATGGACGAGCTGGCCGACGTCGTGCTGCGCGGCTCGATCTCCGAGCTGCTGCCCCGCCTCGTGGAGAGCGCCTGATGCCGGTGACCCGCTTCGAGCTGCGGCTGCGCCGACCGCTGGCGGGGGGCGCGTCGTGCGGCGACGCCGGCGCCTACGAGGAGCTGAAAGGGACGCTGCACTTCTCGGTCGACCCCAAGCACGAGGCGAACGAGCGGATCACGGACCTGGCCATGGCGCCGCGCAGCCACGCCGGCCGCGTCGAGTTCGCGGCAGACGTCTCGATCCTGGTGCCGGTGGACCGCGCGCGGTGCAGCGGGCGCGTGATGCTCGACGTCGTCAACCGCGGCAACACCGTCGCCGTGCCCAACTTCAATCGCGCCACGCGCCCCGTGTTCCGTCCGGGCGCTGACGCGGATCCGCCGGTCGACGTCGGTGACGGGTTCCTGCTGCGACGCGGTTTCGTGGTGATCTCGTGCGGCTGGCAGTGTGATCTTCCCGCGGTGCCCGGGTTGCTGGGGCTTCGCGCGCCCGAGGCCATCGATCTCCAGGGCGGCCGCCTCACCGGACGCGTCTACACGCAGCTCCAGAGCCCCGAGGACATCTCGTGCATGATGCTGTCCGATCGCGGCCACCGCGCCTATCCGGCGGCGGATCTCGACGATCGCGACGCGATCCTCACGATGCGCGATCAGCCCGACGGCCCGGCGATCACGATCCCGCGCGGCCGCTGGCGCTTCGCGCGGGTCGCGAGCGGAGAGCTCGTGGCCGATCCGCACTACGTCTGGTACGACGGCGGCTTCGAGAAGGGGCGGCTCTACCAGATCGTGTACACGGCGATCGGTGCGCCGATCCTCGGGCTCGGCATCGCCGCGCTGCGCGACGCGGCCGCCTGGCTCAAGCACGGTACCTCGGGCGAGGGCAATCCCGCGCCCGGCCGGCTGCGCCACGTGTACGCGTACGGGCGCTCACAGACCGGCCGGCTCTTGAGGACGTTGATCTACCACGACCTGAACCGGGACGAGCACGGCCGCGAGGCGCTCGACGGCGCCATCGCCAACGTCGCCGGCGGGCTCCGCGGCGAGTTCAACCAGCGGTTCGGCCAGAACTCCAAGGACCGGCCGCACATGATGGATTGCGTCGTCCCGTCGACCCCCGAGGAGCTCCAGCGCCGGCTCGCCGCGCGCCGGAGCCCGCTGCGCGTCTTCTACACGAACAGCTCGGCGGAATACCATCGCGGCGACGCCTCGCTGGTGCACACCGATCCCGAGGGCATGCGCGACGTCTCGTCCGGGCCGTCGGCGCGCGTCTACCACTTCGCGGGCACCGAGCACGGGCTCGGCGTGTGGCCGCCGACGGATCGGCGCGTGGCCGCGGCCGATCCTTCTGAGCCGCTCGAGCACTCGCAGAATCTCCGGAACACGATCGACTACGCGCCGCTGCTGCGCGCGTGCCTGGTGAACCTCGATCGCTGGGTCACCGAGGGCGTGGAGCCGCCGCCCAGCCGCCATCCGCGGCTCGCCGACGGCACCGCGGTCCCGTTCGAGGCGCTGGCCCGTGTGTTCGATCGCATCCCCGGTGCCGCGTATCCGCGCCACCACGCGCGGCCGTGCCGGCTCGACTTTTCGTCGCTGCCGCCGCGTCCGGGGGCTCCGTGCGGCTCGCTCGTGTCGGACGTGGACGCCGACGGCAACGAGGTCGCGGGCATCGTGCTGCCCGAGGTGGCGGTGCCGCTCGGCTCCCACACGGGCTGGACGCTGCGGCATCCGGACATCGGTGGTGAGGGCCAGCGGCTGGTGTTCGCGGGCGCGACGATTCCGTTCGCGCGCACCCGGCGCGAGCGCGAGACCGCCGGCGACCCGCGGCCGTCGATCGAGGAGCGCTACCCGTCGCGCGACGAGTATCTCGCCCGGGTGCGGCGCGCCGGCGCAGCGCTCGCGCGCGAGCGCTACATGCTCGAAGAAGACGTCGAGCTCGAAGTCACGCTCGCGGCCCGAGCGTGGGACCACTGGACCGGCGCGGGCTAGGCAGCGGCCGGCTTCACCTCGCGCGCGAGACGCTCGATCGCGCGCTCCATCGCCGCCACGCTGGCGCGCGGCAGATCGAAGGTCATCCACTCAGCGCCGAGCGCCGCCACGCGACGGATGTCCGTCGCGACTTCGGCGACGGAGCCCTGGAAGGCCACCCGGCCGCTGCCCTTGGCCGCGTCCGTCAGATCGAGCAGGTTGCGCGGCGCCAGGCCGAGCGCATCGCGGCGGCCGCGGGAGGCGGCCAGCCCGCGGAGCGTGGAGTAACCCTTCTCGATGTCGTCGAGGCTGAGCGCCAGGGGATGCCACGCGTCGCCGAGGGTGGCGCAGCGGCGCACTGCCGGGCCGGAGATGGATCCGGGCGAGCCGCCGACCCAGATCGGCGGATGCGGCCGCTGCGCCGGGCGCGGCGCGAACGTCGCGCCGCTGAAGCTGACGTGGGAGCCCTTGTACTCCGGCACGTCGGCGGCCCAGGCCGCCTTGATCGCGCGCAGGTAGTCGTCGCTCAGCTGGCCGCGCTCGCGGAACGGCAGCCCAAGATCGACGAACTCCGCCTCGTCCCAGCCGACACCTACGCCGAAGATGAACCGCCCGCCCGACGCCTGGTCGACGGTGGCCGCCGCCTTGGCCGCCACGAGGGCATTCCGGTACGGGAGGACGATGACGCTCGCGCCGAGCCGGATCCGCCGCGTGCGGCCGGCGAGGTAGGCGAGAAGAGAAAACGGATCGGGCCAATGGCCCCCGTAGTGTTGGGTCGTCGCCGGCTTGGCGAGAATGTGATCGGGGACGAAGACGCCGTCGATGCCCAGCTCTTCAGCGCGCGCCGTGAGCGCCTCCGCCTCGGCGATCGTGAGCTGCCAGATCGGGAGCACGACACCGTAGTTCATGGAACCCTCCTCCCGTTGCGTGTGGCGAGTCGTTTCCTTGAAATCACCGCACAGGCGGTCACCGCGGACAGCACGAGCGCGCGGGCCACGCGGGTGATCACGTGTGGTCGGCGATGGCCTGAGCGGCCTCCGCCGAGGTGCGCACCGGAATGATCTCGAAGTGGCAGACGTCGCCCCACGCCTTCATCTAGACGTCGAACAGGGCCCGGTCGTCCGTGCGCATGAGCTGAAAGCACCGGAAGTAGTCGAAGTCGACCCAGCTGCTCACGTATTCGAGCCCGGGCGGAGTCTGGCGGCCGCGCTCGCGGGCACGCCGGTAGATCTCGGGCGCCGCGCCGGCGTTGAAGTATTCGATGACCATGTAGAGCATGCGTCATCTCCGCGACGATGCGCTTTCCGTCGACCTCCTCAGCCAGGCGCGGGGCTCTCGGGTCAGGGCCACCTGGCGAGGCTGCACGACGCCGTCGGCGTCGTGCTCGGTGAGGAGCCGGACGTCCACGGTCGGCTCAGCGGAGCACGGGCTCCTTGAACAGCTCGACGGTGCCCCGGGCGTTGTCCGTCAGCGCGAACACTTCGTAGAACTCGATGCTCGGCGGCATGCCGTAGCGCTCGACGATCCCGGCGAGCCAGGGGCCGCGGTAGAACGCCTTCGCGTCCTCGATGGACTCCCACTGGTAGACGCCGCCGGCCCAGCCGCTCTCGCTCCAGATGAAGTGCTTGCTGATCAGGCCGGGGACCTGCCGGAAGCCGGGCGCGATCTTGTGGAAGTGCTCCCGGCACGCGGCGTAGTCGATGTGGGGCGGTAGCTTGTAGCGCACGGTCGCGGTGATCATACGGCCTCCTCGGTGATCCATCCTGGAACGGGCGTCGCCTCTCAGCGCTCGAACGTTATCCGATCGGATGGGCCGTGGCAAGGCGCGGCCAACCGTGTCCGACACGATGGTGTAGAGTCGCGGCGTGAGCACATACCTGCCCGGCACGGACATGCCGCGCTTCATCCGGGAGCTGATGGAGTTCGTCACGCTGAGCGACGACGACGTCGCGGTGATTCGCCGCACGGCGCCGGCCGTCCTCGCCCACGGCGACGCGTTCACCCGCGCGCTCTACGAACACTTCCTCAAGTTCGAGGCGACGGCGCGGTTCTTTCTGGGCGACGACGGACAGCCGGATGCGGCGAAGCTCGAACGGCGGCGACACAGCCTCGCGCGCTGGCTGCGCGAGACCGCGGAGGTCGCGACGACTCAGGAGTTCTCCTACTACTTGCTGGCGGTCGGGCTCTCCCACAGCCATCGCGCCGACGGGCGCGGCGGGGCGGTGCCGCCGCACTTCATGGTCGGCGCGATGAGCCTCGCCCAGACGGCGCTGGCGCGACTCTTCGGTGAGGTCCTGGGCGATGCGGGGGCGGCGCTCGCGGCGAGCCAGGCCTGGAACAAGCTCTTGCTGGTGCATCTGAGCGTGCTGCTGCTGGGCTACATTCCTCCCGCGCGCGCGTAGAATACGGCGCGCCGCGCGTTGGGAGGGGACGCGCGGCGCGCCGGGGCCCAGGACGACTTCTTACCGTCCCAGACCCGAGACGAGGCCGCCCGTGCTCGGGACGGTCGGCGCCGCTGGGCTCGTCACGTTGGTGAGCGTCCTGGTCACCGTGTTCACGACCGGGCTGATCACCGGTGCGGCGACCGGCAGGGACGTGGAGGTGACGGTCGGCACAGCGGTGGTGACGGTGTTGGTCAGAGTCGTCGTCACGGTGGATACGGTGTTGGTGACGGGCGTGGCGACGGTGCCAACGACGGTGGTCGTCGTGCTGGTCCCGCCACTCGTCGTGCTCGCGGTCGTCGTGTTGCTCGTGGAGTTGCTGGTGCTGCCCGACGTCCCGCCGACGGCCTGGATCGCGTCGTTGATCGCCGCCGCCTTCACCTGCGCGGTCAGCGCTTCCGTGCTGGCGGTCGGGCCGGTCTGCGGCACGAAGCTGAACTGCGCGGCGAGGCTCTCGGCATCCCGCCGCGTGATCTTCTCGGCCGCCGCGAGGGGCTTGGCATTCGTCACGATCACCCGCTCGAGCATCTGGACGTCGACCGCGGAGCCCGTGTGCCGTCCCGCGCCGTCGAGCTTGGTCACGTCGACGTGACCCTTGAGGATCGTGATCGTGGAACGGTAGCCGCCGACGACCGGCTCGACTTCCGCGATGACGACGGTCCCGCGGACGGCGACGACCGCGTTCGGCGTCCGGATCTCGATGATCTCACCCGGCTTCATCTTGTCCTTGACGACGGCGATCGCCGCCCGGCCGGCGGCGAGGCGCACCGTCGCCGTGCCGGGGATCTCGGTGATCGTGAGCACGGAGCGTTCGCGGGCCGTGATCGTGGCCTTGCCGCCGAGCAGGACGCGCACCGCCGAGCTCTCGCCGGTGGTGATCCGGTCCTGGAGCAGGACGTCGTCCTTGAAATGCAGCGGAGCCGGCTGCGGGAGCGCGGCGCGCGCGACCGTCGCCGTTCCGACGAGCTTCGTCACCACACCGGCGCGCGTCTCTTCTCCGCCAGCCATCGTCGGCAGCGCCAGCACCTGGAGCGCGAGCATGACGATGCCGAGGACGCTGAATCGGCGACCCAACCACGTGAGCGTATCCATACCATCGCCTCCAGAAAGACGAATTGTCAGAAGTTCCATCGGGGACTCCTCGCAAGCTTGGTGCCACGACATTGCTCTCGGACACGCGCGATTCTTCGAGATGTTGGGACGCGCATATCCGGATGGTGCGTGACGCGCCGGATGGTTTCGTGACGACTGTCAGCGTTCTGATCGATCGGGCGAGAGTTTCCGGAGCTTCCGGAAAGACCTCAGGGCTGGAGTCGAGTCGAGCTCCAGGCGCCGCCGGTGTACCCGTCGCCGGCGGGCGCCAGCGTGCGCGTCCACAGCGCCCGGTCGTGGGCGCGCGTCGGCTGGCCCACCCAGAGCTCGACGCGCTCGGCCCACACGCGGTAGCCGCCCCACCGCTTGGGACGCGGCACGTCGGCCGCGAAGAAGCCGGACGCCGCCTCGATCTTCGCGAGATACGCGGCGCGTGACGCGATCGGCTGGCTCTGGTCGCTCGCCGTCGCCGCCAGGCGCGCGTCGCGTGGCCGCGAATTCCAGTACGCGTCAGAGTCCGCGTCGGGCGCCAGCGTCACCAGGCCCTCGATCCGGGCCTGCCGCTCGAAGGCGTCCCAGTGGAAGACGAGCGCGGCGCGCGGGTTGACCTCGAGTGCCCGCCCCTTGGCGCTCTCGCGGTCGGTGTAGAAGACGAGCCAGCCGGCCTGCGTGTCGATGCCGCGGCACAGCACCAGGCGGGCGGAGGGGCGACCATCGGGCTCGACGGTCGCGAGCGTCATCGCGTGCGCGTTCCTGATCTCGGCGAAGGCTTCCTTCTGCCAGCTCGCCAGGAGCGGCAGCGGATCCTCCGGAAGGGGTTCGGGCAGCGCCGGCTTAGTAACCCTCTTCCTCCAGGAGTGGGAACGCGCTGGTCACGTGCGCCGGGCGCACCGGCGACGCCGCGTGGAGGTACGCCTTGTCGACCGCGGCGATCCGGTTGACGCCGAGGAGGCCGAGGCAAAGGCGGATCTCCTCCTCGAGGAGCTCGAACACGCGCACGAGGCCGGCCTGGCCGGCAGCGGCGAGGCCGCAGCACGAGAGGCGTCCGATGCCGACGACCTGCGCGCCGAGCGCGATGCCCTTCACGACGTCGGTCCCGCGCATGAACGCGCCGTCGACCATGACCGTCGCGCGGCCGCGCACGGCCGCGACGACCTCGGGCAGGATGTCCATGGTGCCGCGCCCGTGGTCGAGCTGCCGGCCCCCGTGGTTGGAGACGTAGACGCCGTCGACGCCGTGATCGCACGCGAGCGCCGCGTCCTCGGCGGTGGCGATGCCCTTGAGGATCAGCGGGATGTCGTGGAGATCCTTGAAACGCTTCACGTGATCCCAGTTGAGCGCGGCCTGAAACTCGTGGCCGGTGGCCCGCGTGCGCCAGGGCTTGACGAAGCGCCGGGCCAGATCCCGCTCGCGGCGGCTGTAGACGGCGGTGTCCACGGTGAGGCAGAACGCGGCGTAGCCGTGGTCCTTCGCGCGCTTGACGTGGTCGTCCACCCACGCGTCGTCGCCGCGCACGTAGAGCTGGAAGATGCGGAAGTTGTCGGCCGCCCCCGCGACCGCCTCGAGGCCCGGGTTACAGACCGAGCTCAGCATCTGCGGCACGTTGAACTCCGCGGACGCCTTCGCGGCGGTGGCGCCGCCGCCCGGCTCGAAGCTCTCGACGGAGCCGACGGGCGCGATCATGACCGGAATGCGCACCGGCCGCCCGAACAGCGTCGAGGAGGTGTCGATCTTCGAGACGTCGCGCAGGACGCGCGGACGGAACGCGAGCGAATCGAGCGCCAGGCGATTGCGGCGCAGCGTCGTCTCGGTCTCGGTGCCGCCCGCGAGGTAGTCCCAGGGGCCGGGCGCCAGGTTCATGCGGGCCGCCCGGACGATCTCGTGGAGGGTCTGGAACCGGCTCTCTAGATTTGAAGGTGACATGGACGAGAACGATAGACGAGGACGCGCGTCATGTCCAGGGTACCGGCGCGCCCCAGCGGTTGAGGTACGTGGTCTCCGAGGTCGGTCGCCGCCGGCTCGATCCGTAAGCCGTACGCGGGTAGCCGAGCGGGATGCAGAAGTGGAAGGCCACGTCCTTGGGAATCGCGAACATCGCGCGGAAGCGATCCATCACGGTCGGGTGGAGGGTGGTGGGCACCGAGCCGATGCCCAGCGAGTGCGCCGCCAGCATCAAATTCTGCGTCGCCGGGATCACCGAGTTGGCGGTGCCCGGCGGCACCGCGCACGCGAACACGACGCACGGCACGTCCTTCATCTCGTCGGCGAGCTCGCTGGCGAGCTTGTAGTTCTTCTCCTCCGGCGGAATGTCCGCGCGCTTGGTCCAGCCCCTCTCTTCCTTGCGCTTGGCCCACCACGCCTCGTGATAGATCGTACCGAACTCGCGGATGACGTTGCGGTCGGTCAGCACCAGGAACCGTCCGATCTGGCGGTTGCCGCCGTTCGGCGCCTTGACCGCGGCGTCGATGATCAGGTGGATGTCCTCGATCGGGATCGGATCGGGCTTGAACCGCCGGACCGAGCGCTGGGTGAACATCGCGTCGCCGATCGGCATCTTCAGTCGGTCGAACGCCATCCGCTCGCTCCTTCCAGCGTGTGAAAAAATCAGACCTTCGGGTGGCGCGTGTGCCAGTCGGTGGCCTGCTCGTAGGTGTGACCCACGCGAAGCACCGTCGCCTCGTCGAACGGCCGGCCGGTGATCTGGATTGACAGCGGCAGCCCCGACGAGCTGAAGCCGCACGGCACCGCCAGGGCGGGCAGCCCCGTCAGATTGAACGGCGACGTGTTGCCGCGCGGGAAGCCGTACTCGGGATCGTAGACGGCGGTGAACGTCGGCGCGGGCTTCGGGCTCGTCGGCGTCGCCAGCACGTCGACGGTGTGGAGCACATCGGCCATCTCGCCGCGCAGCCGGGCCCGCAGGCGCTGCGCCTGCACGTACTCGGAGGCGGTGATGAGCCCCCCCGCCAGCAGCCGCTCACGCAGGATCTCGCCGAAGCGCTCGGGATGCATTCTTAGATCGTGCTCGTGATAGGCGAACGCCTCGGACAGCATGATGACCATGTTGGCGCCCGCCGCCTGGATGCTGGGGATCTGCACGTCCTGTACGCTGGCGCCGAGCTGGCGCAGCATCGCCAGCGCCTGCTCGAACGCCTTCTCGACCTCGACGTCGATACCCTCGAAGAAGAACTCGCGCGGAACGCCGACGCGCAGCCCGCGCACGCCGCGGCCGAGCGGCGTCACGTAGTCGCCCACCGGCTCGCGGCTCGACGCCGGATCGGTCGGGTCCCAACCCGCGAGCGCCTCGAGCAGGTACGCGCAGTCCTCGACGGTACGCGCCATCGGGCCGGTGTGGTCGAGGCTCCACGAGAGCGTCAGGACGCCGGCGCGGCTGCAGCGGCCGTACGTCGGCTTCAGCCCCGCAATGCCGCAGAACGACGCGGGGCCGCGGATCGAGCCACCGGTGTCCGAGCCGAGCGCGCCGAACGCGAGCCCCGCGGCGAGCGCCGCCCCGGAGCCGCTCGAGGATCCGCCGGGCATCCGGTCGAGGTCCCACGGATTCTTGGCCGCCGGGAACCGGTGGCCCGGGAACTGGATCCCGAACGCGAACTCGTGGGTGATCAGCTTGCCGAGCATCACTGCGCCGGCGCGCTGCAGGCGCATCACGCACGTGGCGTCCGCGTCCGGCACCCAGTCGGCGAGCAGTGCCGAGCCGCCGGTGGTGAGGATCCCACGCGTCGCGTAGATGTCCTTGTAGGCCACGGGAATTCCCAGCAGCGGGCTGGCGTGCCCGCCCCGCGCGAGCGCGGCCTCGGCGGCCTTCGCGTCGGCCAACGCGCGATCGGCGGTGACGGTGACGAACGCGTGCAGCTGCGGATCGAGGCGCTCGATGCGCTCGAGCGTCGCGCGCGTCAGCTCGACGGGCGAGAGGTCCCCCCGGCGCAGCCGCGAGCTGAGCTCTCGGATCGTCGCGTAACTGAGATCCTCAGCGGCCATGGTCGTCTCGCCCGCGCTCGGCGTCGAAGGTGACGGCGGGCTCGAGCGTCCTCACCGCGCGCGAATCCAACGCGTGAATCGGCTGGAGCGCGTCGGTCAACAGCCGGCGCACGAGCTCGAGCCGGTGCTCGGGGATCTCGATGCGCGCGGCCCGCATCCGGTCGCGTAGCTCTTCCAGGGTCATGGCACTCCTCCCGTGTGGCAGAATACCGCGAGCCGCAACGCAGCGGGAGGCTGATCGATGACGCGCGCACCCCGGTTCCTGAGCTGGGTAGTCCCCCTCTTCACGGCGTCGCTGGGGGCGCCGGCGGCGACGCTCGCGCAGGGGACGATCAACGTCTACTGCAGCGTGCAGGCCGAGTGGTGCCAGGGTGTCGCCAACGAGTTCCAGCGCCAGACCGGCATTCGGGCCGCCCTCACCCTGAAGGGCTCCGGCGAGACGTTCGCGCAGGTCAGCGCGGAGGCGGCGAACCCGAAGGGCGACGTCTGGTTCGGCGGCACCGGCGATCCGCACCTGGCGGCGGCCGAGCAGAACCTCACGCTGGCGCACAAGTCGCCGAACCTCGACAAGCTCCACGACTGGGCTCGCCGGCAGGCCGAGCAGTCGGGCTACAAGACGGTCGGCATCTACGCCGGCGCGCTCGGATTCGGCTACAATCCCGAGCTGCTCCAGAGGAAGAAGCTCCCGCCGCCCACCTGCTGGAAGGATCT
>Ga0209376_1000557_pt1 | contig 40636 bp, 43 predicted proteins | sample GraSoiAngelo_134_FD_185891 | JGI IMG/M metagenome (GOLD analysis project Ga0209376, IMG submission 185891) | Grasslands soil microbial communities from the Angelo Coastal Reserve, California, USA - 14_0929_05_30cm (SPAdes) (version 2) | ecosystem: Environmental > Terrestrial > Soil > Grasslands ...
TTCTCGATGGGCGCCTCGACCGGGGCGGCCTCCATGGCGCCGGCCTCGCGCATCACGGCCTCGGCCTCTTCGAGCCGCGGCCCGGTCACGCTGATCAGCACCCGCCCCGACTCGACCTCCTGCTCGTAGTACAGGGCGCGGTCGCCCGACGCGGCCATGCTGAGGAGCGCCCCGGCCACGCCACCGGTGGCCGCCCCGGCGACGGCGGCGAAGAGGAACGTGACGAGCATGTTGCCGGGCAGGAGGGGCTTGACCCCCGGCACCATCCCGCTGGCGACGGCGCCAGCCAGGGCGCCCAGGAGAGCGCCGACCACGATCCCCGCCAGGACCTTCGTCCCGTAGTGGCCGCGGCGTGCGACCCGGGGGGTCGAGACCGAGACCCGGTCGGGCCGGAAGAAGCCCGCCTCCTCGAGTTTTCGAAGGGCCTGGTCGGCCTCCGATTGGCTGCGAAACAGGCCCGCGACAGTATCTGGCATTTACACAGGTAACGCCCACCGGCAGCCCCTATCCTGTTTTCCCCCATGGCCATCCGCTCCAAGCTCGCCGGCTACAGCTCCGCCGAAGCCAGGCGAGCCCTGGAAGGCCTGCCCCGCTGTGACTACGAGGTCGTCGTCACGCCGCTCCGCTACCGCTGGGGACCCCACCTCGCCGCCCGCTGCGAGTTCGAGGAGCGCCGGATCGTCCTCCAGGTGCCGATTCCATTCCGCGCGTTCAAGGAGCCCGTCGTCTACGCCGCGCGGCGCAAGCGCGGGGCGGGGATGCGCTTTGCGTGGGCCTCGGAGACCGTGTACTTCCGCAGCCGGCGCGACGTCCTGCGGTTTCTCTACTGCCACGAGTGGATGCACTGGTACCTGCACGAAGTGCTGGGCAAGGTCGCGGCCGCGGAGACCGCGTGCGACCGCTTTGCGCTGCGCAACTTCCGCCGCCGCTACGTCACGACCGACGACGCGGACGCGGCGCTCAAGCGGCGTCCGCTCCGGGCACGCGCGTCGGCTGGAGGCCGCTAGCCGCCGCGACCTCGGCGAACGTCATCGCGTCCCGGATGGCGTAGCCCGCGGCGTCGTTGTTGAAGTAGACGTAGACGTCGTGGTCGCGCGACCACAGCTCCGCGATGCGCGCCGCCCAGCGCCTCAGCGCGTCCCGCTCGTATCCGGGTGCGTGTGAACCGGCGCCCTCGTGGAAGCGCACGAATCCCCAGTCCGCGGTCCGCCACGCCGGCTGCTTGCGCCGCGGCGAGTCGGCGAGGCAAAGCGCGGCCCCTCGCCGTTCGAGCAGGTCTGCGGTCTCGCGCGTGAACCACGTCTCGTCGCGGAACTCGACCGCGACTCGCACCGATGGCCTGAAGCGCCGCAGCGTGGCGTCGAGCCGGTCGAGGTCAATCGAGAAGCGAGGCGGCAGCTGGATCAGGATCGGACCTCGCTTGCGACCCAACGCCTGGGCCCGCTCGAGGAAACGGTGGACCGGCTCCTCGGGATCGCGCAGGCGCTTGAGGTGAGTGAGGAAGCGGCTCATCTTCAGCGCGAAGACGAAATCGGGGGGCGCCATCTTTCTCCAGCTTTCGAAGACCGACCTCTCGGGCAGGTTGTAGAAGGTGTTGTTCACTTCCACGGTCTGGAATCGCTCGGCGAAGTAGTGCAGCCACAGGCGCTGCGGGAGCTTCTGCGGATAGAAGACACGTCGCCAGTGCGGGTACTGCCACCCCGACGTGCCGACGTAGAGCACGGCTCTATGTAAACGCTTCGCCGGGCTCCTTTCTGAGCAGGACGATGACGGCGACGGGCAGGCCAACGTTGACCATCAGCGACACGACGCCGCCGTTGAAGCCGAAGGGCAGCAGGAGGAGGACGGCGGTGCCGAACAGGCACATCACCTCGAGCGCGAGGACGAGACTGCGCGCTCGCCGCCGGCGCCACAGGACGCCGATCGCCAGCATCAGCGTCGCCAGCGCGAGCAGCATCGTGACCACGCCCAGCGCGGCCATGAAGACCTCGCCACCGAGCGCGAACGGCAGGGCCGAGATGCCGGCGATCAGCCAGAACAGCGCCTGCATGAGCAGCATCACGAAAGCCGCCTCCGGACGTGACGAGGCGCTAGCGCTGATCAATCTTCCTCACCAGCTGCTCGTCGAAGTCGACGGCAAACGGGCCCGCGGGGTTGTCGACGATCCAGACGTGCAGCATCGCGGGCGCCGTGATGTCGAACGCACCGACCGGGCACGTTCCCGTCGGAGTCATGAGGCTGAACTCGAAGCCGAAAGGTGTGAAGCAGATGTTCTCGTGCTGGTGCCAGGCCGTCAGCGGACCTCCCGGGTCGGGGCCAAACTCGCCGATCTTCTTCATCTGGAACATCGCGCCGAGCAGCATCGGACCCTGTCTGGTGTTGGCGTAGACCAATCCCTGGGGATGCTGAGGATCCATCACGTACCCCGCCTGGACGTAGCGCTCGTTCATCCAGTGCGTCGACGGAGTCATCTGCGAGCCGCCCGGCCGGTAGCCGTCGGCCCACGCCTTCCGCCAATCCTCGTAGGGGGCGATCGCGGCCTTCGTGGCGCGGTAGAGCTCGTTCGCGGCGAGCTGCTGCTGCGGCGTCGGCAGCTGGTTGGTGGCCTGGAGCACGGCGCCGGCGTGGACGTGTCGCGGGTCGGGCCGGGCGAGGCTGTCGATCCACACCGTCGCCATGGTCACTACCGTCAGCGCCGGCAGCGCAGCGCCGAGGATCGTCCACCGCCTCCCGCGCCACGATCTCTCGCCGCGCACGGGCACGAGGACGAGCGCCAGCGCGAGCAGCTCGATCAGCTTGGTCGCAAGCCCCAGCTGGTCCGGGCCCTCGAGCCCGGCGACCAGGTAGACGAGGTAGCCCAGGATCGTCGCCGTGAGGAGCGCGGCCGCGGCGACGCGCCAGCGCCGCCAGCTGACGCGCAAGGCGAAGGCGAGGAACAGGACGCCGTTGACGGCGAAGAGCGAAGACGTGAGCGGCTCCGTCTGGAGGTGGGGCGGGATCAGCGCCAGGTGGATCGCGCCCGTCACTAGCAACAGCACGGCCGCCCCGCGCACCGTCCCGGCCACCTTCGTCCACCCTGGCTGCCGGGGCAGGACGACCAGCGCGACCGGCGCGGCCACGAGGCCGGCGAGCAAGCCGATGGCGTGGTCGGGGCTGACGTCGAACATCGAGGCCCAGCCTGGGCCGGCCGCTTAAGAACGCGATAAGAGAGGCAGGTCGACCAGGAACGCAGCTCCGCCAAGGATCGCCTCGCCGGCGACGATCCTGCCGCCGTGCTGGCCGGCGATCCAGCGCGCGATCGACAGTCCGAGGCCTGCGTTCGCTCCAGCGCGCGACTGGTCGACGCGGTAGAACCGCTCGAAGATCCGCTCCCGGTCGGGCGCCGGTACGCCGGGGCCGTCGTCGGCCACCACCAGCCGCGCCCAGCCGTGCTCCGAACCCAGCCGCAGCTCGACCGCAGAGGTGGCGTAGCGAAAGGCGTTGTCGAGCAGGATCCAGAGCAGCTGGCGGACCGCGTCCTCGTCGCCGTCGATCACCGCCTCGGCGGCGAACACATTGAGCTTCTGGCCCGGGTGCAGCGCCGCGGCCTGCCGGCCGACCTCCTCCACGAGCGGCTTCATCTCCACGGGGGTGCGGGCAAGCTGCAGCCCCGAGTCCGCGCGCGCGAGGGTCAGCAGCCGATCGACCAGCCTCGCCATGCGGCCGCTCTCCTGGACCACGTCGGCGGCCGCGGCCGTCCGCACCTCGTCGCTGACCTGGCGCGACGCGAGCAGGCCCGCGTTGCCCTGGATCGTGGTCAGCGGAGTCCGCAGCTCATGCGACGCGTCGGACACGAAATGCTTCTGGGCTTCGTATGCCTCCTGGAGCCGGTTGAGCATGCCGTTGAAGCTCGACGCCAGCACCGCCACCTCGTCGCGGCTTGGTGGCACGGGGAGGCGGCGCGCGAAGTCGCGCCTTCGGCCGATGTCCTCTGCCGCCACGGCGACGGCCTTGAGCGGCCGGAGCGCCCGGCCCGCCACGAGCCACGACGCGATCCACGCCGCGATCAGCGCCGGGACCGCCGACACGACGAGGAACACGACGATCCCGGAAAGGTTCGACTGCGGCACTCGTGTCGACTGGCCGGTGACGACGTAGCCGTTGCTGAAGTACGGCATCGCGTAGACGCGCAGCGATCCGATGGTGGCGAAAGCGCCCTTGCGCGCCTGGGCGTCGTCGAGCAAAGACTTCGGGATCGAGGGCGGCTCACCGTCGAGGGCACCGGTCGAGTAGAGAAGCGATCCATCGCTTCCCAGCAGCTCGATGAACACGTCATTGCTCTTGTCGAGATCCACCGGCGCCACCGGTGCCTGCGCGGAAGGCATTCCATGCAGCGCGAAGACCGCGTCTTTGGCCCGCGTCCGCAGCGCGTCGTCCTGGTTGCTGGTCACGCTCCTCGCGAGCAACGCGTACAGCAGGAGCCCGAACACCGCGAGCGCTAGGGCGACGACGCCTGCGCCGAAAAGAGCGAGGCGGAGGCGGAGCGGCATCTACTCGTGCAGGGAGTAGCCAGCGCCACGCACCGTGTGGAGCAGCCTAGGCTCGCCGAGCTTCTGGCGCAGGTAGCCGACGTAGACGGCGACGACGTTGTCAGAGTCGGCCTCCCCGTCCCAGACGGCGTCGAGCAGCTGCTCGCGGGAGAGGACCTGCCGCGGGTGACGGAGGAAGTGTCGCAAAAGCTCGAACTCGGTCGCGGTCAGGTCCAGGGTGCGGTCCGCGCGCCAGGCGGCGCGGCTGGCCGGCTCGAGCCGGACGTCGCCGAAGCGCAGGTGGTCGGGCGGCGCGGCCCGGCGCAGCAGGGCGCGCACCCGCGCCAGCAGCTCTTCATACGCGAATGGCTTGACGAGGTAGTCGTCGGCGCCAGAGTCGAGTCCGCGGACTCGCTCTTCGGTGCCGCCGAGGGCGGTGAGCAGCAGGATCGGCAGCGGTCCGGTGGCACGCAGTCGCTTGCAGACGGCGATGCCGTCCAGGCCGGGCAGCATGATGTCGAGGACGACCAGGTCGAACGGTCGCTCGCGGGCGCGACGTAGCGCTTCGTTGCCGTCGCCTGCGACCTCGACGTCGTACGCCTCCGCCGCGAGCACGCGGTCCAGCGTCGCCGCCAGGCGCGGGTCGTCTTCGACGACGAGGATTCGGGACGCCATCCGGTCGATTTATAGCCCGCCGGATGTGAAATCGATAAGAGCTATTCCAGGTCCATGAGCGTGACCCGCTTGCTAGCCGTGAGCGTGCCGCTCGAGCCCGACCGGTAGGTGCCCGAGGTCGGAGCGACGTCGGAGTAGTCGGCGCCGACCGCGACCGTCACGTAACCAAGGCCCCCGCGGCTGGCGTGCGTGGGGTCGAAGGCGTGCGCGACGGCGTCGCCGGTGCCGTCGCGGGTCGGCAGCACCACCTCGACCCAGGCGTGGGTCCCGCCCTGGCCCAGGAGGTGTCCCGACACGTATCGCGACGGCAGCCCGCAGGCCCGGCACACGGCGAGCATCACGTGCGCGTAGTCCTGGCACACGCCCGCGCCGAGGGCGAGCGCCTCGGCCGCTGTCGTGCGGACTCCGGTGACGCCGTGGCGGTAGGTCATCGACTGATACACCCAGTCGTTGATCCGGTCGGCGAGCGGCAGCCCCCACTCCCCCGCCTCGACCAGGTCGTCGGCGGCGCGCAGGATGACGTCGTCGGCCTCGGTGAGGCGCGATGGCTGCAGCAGGTAGCCGTCCGCCAGCCAGCCGTCGGCAAGGCGGTTCGGCTGCGCGGCCCGGCGCTCCACTGACACCTCGGCCACGAACTCGATCACGTCCGCCACCTGGGGCGCGAACACGTCCACGATCATGTTGCCGAACCGGTCGGTCCGGCTCTCGAGTCGGGCCCCGTCGAGCCCCACCGAGACGTTGTGGGCCAGGCGGCGCTGGTCGCCGAAGCGCTCGGGCGGGATGACGATCAGGCGGTGGCTCAGGTCGCAGATCGGCTGCGGGTACTCGTAGCGGAAGGTCTGCCGCACCTGGTAGGAGGCGCGGCGGGCCGTGTGCCAGTCGACTGAAGCTGGATCTATCGCCATCAGTTTGAGGCTGCCGCCCTGTCCGCCCACACGGTCATGGACTTGAACGTCGCCGGGCCGAAGGTGGTTAGCATGGCCACGTCCAGGGCGTCGCGGCCGCGCCCGATCAGCACCCTGCCGACCCGGCGCATGTTGTTGCGGGGGTCGAAGGTCCACCACCGGTCGCCGAGGTAGACCTCCATCCAGGCGGCGAAGTCCATCGGGCTGTCGGGCGGCTCCACGTACAGGTCGGGAAGGTAGCCGAAGACGTAGCGGGCGGGGATGTTCAGCGCCCTGCAGAACGTGATCGCCAGGTGGGCGAGGTCGCGGCAGACCCCCTTGCGCTGCTCGAGGACGTCGAGCACGGTGGTCAGGGGGTTGCTGGTGCCGTACTGAAAGGTGATGTTCTCGTGCACCCAGTCGCAGATCGCCTGCACCCGCCGGCCGCTGGGCTCGGTCTGGCCGAACAGCTCCCAGGCCATGCCCATCAGGTGGTCGGAGAGGCAGTAGCGGCTGGGCAGGGTGAAGTGGAGGAGGTCGCCCGGGATGTCGTCCACCGGGACCTGGGGCGCCGTGGTGCCGTCGAGGTCGGGAGCGTCCGGGGCCGAGACGACGGCGTCGTAGCGCAGCATGAGGGCGCCGGCGGGCATGACCAGGCGCTTCACCGGGTTGCCGTAGAAGTCGCTGTACTCGTCGATCGGCACAGCCGGCTCCGTGGTCCAAGTCTCCGTGACGAGCTGGTGGGTGGAGTCCGAACGGGGGCGGACCTGGACGGTCGCGACGGTCGGAGCGCTCACGCCGTACCTGAACTCGCAGCCGACCCGTAAGTTGATCGTCTTCTCAGGTTGCGGGATGGCGGAGACACTATAGCGGTGGCTTTGCGGAATCTTGATGCCAACTACGAGGTCAACGGATTCTATGACGAGATGCTTGCGGCCTCAGGCAGGCCGCGCCCTCCTTACGCCCGACTCTACGAGCAGCTGAACCGGCTCGGTCCGGCCGAGCTCCAGCGGCGGTGGGCGCTGGCCATGGAGATGTTCCGCAACCACGGCATCACGTTCGCCGTCTACCCGGACGCCCAGGGGACCGAAAAGGTGTTTCCCTTCGACGTCATCCCGCGCCTGATCGAGGCGGACACCTGGCGCAGGCTGGAGGAAGGCCTTAAGCAGCGGATCCGGGCGCTGAACCACTTCCTGGAAGACGTGTACGGACGCAAGCAGATCATCAAGCAAGGGGCGATACCGCCCGAGATCGTGCTCAGCAGCTCGCTTTACCTGCGCGAGATCGAGGGCCTGCCCGTCCCCCACGGCATCCACTGCCACATCGCCGGCATCGACCTGGTGCGCGACGAGAAAGGCGACTTCTTCGTGCTCGAGGACAACCTGCGCACGCCGTCCGGCGCGTCCTACGTCCAGGCCAACCGCTACGTGATGAAGCGGATCCTGCCCGACCTTTTCGCGGGCTACCCGGTGCGCCCGGTGGAGGGCTACGTCCACGAGCTGCTGCGGTACCTGCGCTGGCTCGCGCCCGCAGGCGTCGACGACCCGACGGTGGTGCTGCTGACGCCGGGCATCAACAACTCCGCGTACTACGAGCACCTGTACCTGGCCAAGCAGATGGGCGTGGAGCTGGTCGAAGGTTCAGACCTGGTCGTCGACGAGGACAAGGTCTTCATGCGCACGACCCGCGGCCTTCGCCCGGTGCATGTCATCTACCGCCGTATCGACGACGAGTGGCTGGACCCGATCTTCGGCCGTCAGGAGTCGCTCGTCGGGGTGGCGGGCCTGGTCAACGCCTACCGCGCCGGGAACGTGGCCATCGCCAACGCGCTCGGCAACGGGGTCGCCGACGACAAGGCGGTGTACGCGTTCGTGCCCAAGGTCATCCGCTACTACCTGGGCGAGGATCCGATCCTGCCCAACGTGGAGACGTACCTCTGCGCGCTGGACGCCGACCGCAAGTACGTGCTCCAGCACCTCGACAGGCTGGTCGTCAAGACGACCGACGCGTCGGGCGGGTACGGCATGCTGATCGGCCCGGAGTCGACGCGGGAGGAGCGCGAGGAGTTCCGGCGCCGGATCACGGAGAGGCCGCGCGCGTTCATCGCCCAGCCCGTGGTCGGCCTGTCGGTCCAGCCGGTCCTGGACGGCGACCGGCTGCGGCCCGGACACCAGGACCTACGCCCCTTCGTCCTCACCGGCCCCGACGTCTACGTCACCCCCGGCGGCCTGACGCGGGTCGCCCTGAAGCCGGGCTCGCTCGTGGTCAACAGCTCGCAGGGCGGCGGCAGCCGCGACACCTGGGTCATCGCGGACGACGGGGCCGCGGGGGAGCCACCGAATGCTTAGCCGGGCCGCCACGTCGCTGACCCTGCTCGGCCGCCACCTCGAGCGCGCGGACCACCTGGCCCGGATCCTCGGCGTCCACGTCGCCCTTTCGCTCGACCGCACCGACGAACCGGGGCCGGAGTACTGGGTTCGGTTCATGGAGCTCGCGGGCTGGAGAGGCAGCGATACCGGACGTCGCGAGCAGGCCGTGGAGATGGTGGTCGCGGGCACGCTTGGCCCATCGGTGCGCGCGAGCATCGCCTCGGCTCGGGTCGCGGCGCAGGCCGTTCGGCCTTCGCTGCCAAGCGAGCTGTACGAGCAGGTCAACGCCCTTCACTGGCGGGTGCAGGAGGCGGTGTGGCAGCCGGACCTCTACCGCTTCCTCATGGACGTGCAGATGAGCATCCGGCTCGTGGACGGGCTAATCGAGGACACGATGTTCCACGACGAGGCGCGCGACTTCGTGCGCCTTGGCAAGTTCATCGAGCGCACGGCCAACGTGACGGCGGTGGTCACCCACAAAGCGGCTGAGCTGCGCGACACGCCCGAGGACTCGCTCGAATGGACGGCGGTGCTGAAGTCGTGCTTCGCGTTCGAGTCCTACCAGGCCCGGTACGGGGGCGGCGTCACCGAAGACAGCGTGATCGAGTGCCTGATGCTCGACGGCGCGCTGCCGCGCTCGGCCAGGTTTGCCGCCTCGAGCGCGCTCGAGGCGGTAGCGCGTATTGAGGGCAAGTCGCGGCGGTCGAAACCTTTACGGCTGCTGATTCGCCTCAGCGGCATGTACCAGCAGGCGAACACGCAGTCGATCGCCGAGACGCCGCTCGACTTCGAGGGCGAGGTCCGGAGCACCCTGCGCACGCTCGAGGTCGCGCTGCGCGAGACGTACTTCCACCCGAGCAAGGTGCCGGCCACAGTGGCGGGCGAGGAAGGGCGAGGGATGCCGCAGCAGCAACAGCAGCGGCAGGTGCGGTCGTGAGACTCGAGATCGTGCACAGCACGCGCTACCGCTACACCGCCCCCATCGCCGAGACGGTGATGGAGGTGCGCCTGCGGCCGATGGACGGCAACGGCCAGCGCTGCGCCGACTTCAGCCTCGAGCTCAGCCACGGGGTGAAGGCGCGCTCGTACGTGGACGGCTTCGGCAACAACGTCCACTACTTCAACCTCGTGCGTCCGCACTCCGGGCTGAGCGTGATCAGTCGCTCCACCGTCGAGACCGGGCTAAACCCGGACGAGGACCCAGGCGAGGAGCTGGTGCAAGACTTCCTGCGCTTCCGCCCGCCGGTCAAGGACGTCGAAGGCGTGCGCGAGCTCGCGCGACGCCACGCCATCCCGGAGGGTGCGCCGGCGGCTCAGGCCGAGGCCGCGCTCGACGAGCTGACGAGGACCATCAGCCGCGAGTTCACGTACGACACGACCGTGACGAACGTTTACAGCGCGGTCGACGACGTGCTCGCCCTGAAGGCGGGAGTCTGCCAGGACTTCGCCCACCTCTTTATCGCCGTCGCGCGCGCGATGGGTGTGCCGGCGCGGTACGTCAGCGGATACATCCACCTGCCCAATTGGGGCAAAAGGGCGACGACCGCGTCCCACGCGTGGGCGGAGGCGTGGGTCGCCGGCCGGGGATGGATCGGCTTCGACGCCACGCACCCGGTCAGGACGACGCCGCACTACGTGCGCCTGGCGGTCGGTCGCGACTACACGGACGCGGCGCCGACGCGCGGGATCTACGTCGGCTCGGCGGGGAGCACGATGACGATCAGCGTGAAGACCCGCGAGCTCTAGCTAGAACCGTTCGTCCGGGCGCGGATACTCGCGATAGTCGCGACTATCCGTGAGTTTCAGCTCCCGATGTGCGTGTTAGTCGCGACTATCGATGAGTTTCAGCCCTCCACGCGCGCGTTAGTCGCGACTATCGAAAGATCGCGCTCCCTAGAAGCGCTTGCCGCGGACGTGCTCGATCGAGAACTTCGCCGTGTCGGCGATGAGCATCACCGCCATCACGCCGGCCTCCACCGGGTCGCTGACCACGACGTCCGCGGCGTCCGGCACCGAGCCGGCCATGTTCGTGCAGAGGACCAGGATCCCCGCCTCCCGGATCTCCCGCACGGCCTGCGAGATCTCGCCGCCCATCAGCGCCCCGGCCAGCACAAGGACGCGTGCACGATGCAGCCGCGCCACCGCGCGCACAGCGTCGGCGAGCTGCTCCTCCCCCACCAGGGGGATGGTGTCGACCGAGATCCGCTCGCCGCGGATGTTGTGGCGGTCGGCCTCGCTGATCGCGCCCTGGGCGACCATGCCCACCTGCGCCCCGCCCCCGATCACGATCACGCGCTTGCCGTAGATCGTCTGAAACGTCGGCACGACGTCGACATGCATCACGCCTGCCACGGCCTCCACGTCGGCGATGAGCGCACGCTCGTCTTCCGCGCCGGAGACCTCGAGCTGGAGGTCGGCCACCGTCTCCCGCCGGGCGCCGCCGGCGACGTACGAGATGTTGGCGCCGTGGCGAAGGATGACCTCGGTGATCCGGTGCAGGACACCGGGCTCGTCGCGGCACTCGACGAGAAGGCCGGTCGTTGGTGTCTGCGCCATCGCGCAGAAGATAACCCGGGACTATGCTTCGGCCGCGTACGGCCAGCGCGGCGCGCCCAGCTCGCGCGAGATCCCGCGCGCGGCCTCCCCCACCGCGGCGGCGATTCCCCGGGCCAGGCCTCGGGGGAAGATGCGGTCGGTCGCGTCGACGATGCCGATCGCTCCGACGGCATGGCCTCCGTGATCGAAGATCGGCGCCGCGGCGCTCGATTCGCCGAGCACGGCTTCGTCGCGCTCGGTCGCGATGCCGGAGTCGCGAATGACCTGGAGCTCCTGGCGGAGGTTGGCCTCGCCCAGGGTTTGCTTGGTGAGCCGGGGCAGCGGCTCGGCGAGCAGGTCCTCGACGATCTGGGCCGGCGAGAAGGCAAGCACCGCCTTGCCCAGCGCGCTGGCGTGCAGAGGCAGCTGGAGCCCGACCTCGAGGATTCCGAACGCCGCGTCCGGGCGGAACACGTGATGCACCACGACGACGCTCGACCCGTGCATGACTCCCACGCGCACGGCGGCATCGGTCCTTGTCGCCAGGTGGTCCGCGTGCCCGATCGCCCGCGCGCGCAGCTCGTTGAGGTCGAGGTATGAGTAGCCGAGCTGCAGCAGGCCAGGCCCGAGCTGGTACTTCTCGGAGTACGAGTCCTGCTCGACGAAACCGTGCGCCTGCAGCGTCTGCAGCAGCCCATGGACCGTGGGACGGGCCAGGCCGAGCCGCTCCGCCAGCTCGCTCACCCCCAGCCGGCGCGGGCCGCTCGCCAGGGCCTTCAGGATCGCCGTCGCCCGGTCGATCGACTGGATCGAGCTCCGCCGCCTCGCGCTCTCTTTCGGGCCTTCTCTAGTATTCGGCATTGCTGAATTGTTGTCGATAGTGTAGACTACGGCCGTCGTCCGGAATTTGCGCAAGCATCACGGGAGTGGCTTGATTTGGTCGGGATTGTACTGGTCTCCCACAGCTTTGAGCTGGCCCACGGGCTGGCCGCGCTGACCTCCCAGCTGGCGGGAGACGAGGTCAGGGTGGAGCCCGCCGGCGGCGGTCCAAACGGCACTCTGGGCACGACCGACGACACCGTTCGGGCGGCCATCGCCCGCGCCGACCGCGGCCAGGGCGTCGTTGTCCTCGCCGACCTCGGCAGCTCCGTCCTCACGGTCCGCCACCTGCTCGAGGAGGGGCACGGCAACGGTCACGTGAGACTGGTCGACGCCCCGTTCGTCGAGGGCGCGATCGCGGCGGCCGTGACGTCCTCGGCGGGTCAGGACCTCGAGGATGTCGTCCACGCGGCGGAGGAGGCGCGCGGTGCCCGCAAGTTCTGAGGTGGCGGTGACGCTGCCGGCGGCGGTGGCGCTGCACGCGCGCCCGGCGGCGATGTTCGTCAAGACGGCGATGCGCTTTCGCTGCCGCGTGACGGTCGGCGTCAACGGCAGGGTGGCCGACGCCAAGAGCATCCTCGCGGTCCTGGCGCTAGGCGCCACGGGCGGCACCCGCCTGGTGCTCGGCGCCGAGGGCGAGGACGCGCCCGCCGCCCTAGACGCGCTCGCCGCGTGCGTGAGCGGCCTCGTCGAGTAGCTGCCTCGCGGCGTTGCGGCACGTCGCGTAGTCGAGCTCCCGCACCCACTGGCGGACCTCGCCGACCCGCGCCGCGGCAACGCTGAGCTCGTCGACGCCAAGCCCAACGAGGACAGGCAGCACGGTCGGGTCGGATCCGGCTTCACCGCAGACGTCGACTGTGAGTCCCGCGGCATGCGCCGCCCGCACGGTGACGTCGATAAGCCGCAGCACCCGAGGGTCGGTTGCCGGCGCCGTTCGGGAACGCTCGCGGTCGAGCCCGAGGGCCGCCTGGGTGAGGTCGTTGGTCCCGATCGAGAAGAAGTCTGAGACGTCCGCGATGGCAGCTGCGGACATCGCCGCCTCGCGCGTCTCGATCATCGCGCCCAGCTGCGGTCGCCGCTGCCCGACGCCGGGGACCTCGTCGAGCACCTTTCTGATCGCCCGCAGCTGATCGGAATGCACCACCATCGGGACCAGGATGCGCAGCTCGGCGTCGCCGGCCGCTTCGACGATGGCGGCGAGCTGGGCGCGCAGCACGTCTGGTGATTCGAGGAGCAAATCGATGCCGCGCTTGGCCGTCCCCCGCAAGAACGGTGGCGTCTTGTCCGCGCCGAAGTCGAAAAGGCGCACTGTCGCCGGACGGTTGGCCAGGCGCGCCAGGATGGGTCGGAGGAACTCAACCTGGGTCTCGACCGACGGCCACGCCTGCGCGTCGAGGAACGGCAGCTCGGTGCGCAGCAGGCCGATGCCTTCGGCGCCCAGCTCGAAACCTTCGACCGCCTCCGCCATGGTCGCAGCGTTGACGAGCACCGTGACGCGATGGCCGTCGGTGGTCAGCGCGGGCTCATTCCGCCTCGCGCGCGCCGTCTCTCGCGCCTGTTGCCTGCGCTCTCGGTCCTGGTTGGCGGCCTCGATGCGCGAACGTGTGGGCCGGCGGACGACCACCCCTTCGTCGGCGTCGAGGACCACGACCTCACCGGACTTCAATTCCAGAACTTCGGGGCCCAGTCCGACCACCATCGGGATGCCTAGCGATCGGGCCACGATCGCGGCATGCGCCGTGACTCCGCCGTCGGCGAGCGCCGCGCCGGTCGCGGCGAGACCGAGGTCGGCGACGTCGGCGGGTCCGAGGTCGGTCGCGATGAGCACGCCGCCGCTTCCCAGGCTGGCGCCCACGGCGCGAGCTGCCGCACGCCGGCCGAGGCTCCGGATGTCCGCTGCACGCTCGGCCAGGGTGGCGTCTTCGAGACCGTCCAGCACATGGGCGATAGCGTCGGCGGCCCTGGAGATCGCCGTCGGCGCGGACTGACCGGACATGATGTGCTGCTCGATCCGGTCGAGCAGCACCGGGTCCTTCGCCATCAGGATCCCGGTCTCGACGATCTCGGCGTCGCCGGCCCGTCCCATCGCTCGCAGCCGTTCGACGATATCCTCGAGCGCCGAGATCTCGGCGTCGAGCGCTTCGCGTGCGCGTTCCATCTCGGCGGGTCGACGCTCCAGCGCGACGGTTTCGCCGCTCACGTATGTGCCGAGAACGACGGCCCTTCCGGCCACCACGCCAGGGGCCGCGCCGACCCCTCGCAGGGTGAGCTCGCCCACCTACGTGCTCCCGGTGACTGCCCTTTGCAGCGCCCGGATCATGAGCGCGGTCGAGGTCGCGCCAGGGTCCTGGTGTCCCACGGACCGCTCGCCGAGATAAGACGCGCGACCTTTGCGCGCCTGCATCGGGACGGTCGCCCGCATCCCCGTCTCGGCCGCGACGGCCGCGGCCTCGAGCGCATCGTCGATCGAGGCCCCCGCGGTCAAGCGGGTTCGCAGGGCATCCACGGCTGGTTCCAGCGCGTCGACCATCGTCTTGTCACCGACCGCGGCGGTGCCCAGGTCCTTGACCGAGGCCAGCGCGGCGGCGAGCACCTGGACGAGCTCCTGGCCCTCGAACGTCGGTTGCTCGCCCAGCACCCGGCCGCCGCTGCGCAGCGCCGAGCCCCACAGCGGGCCGCTGGCGCCGCCGACGGTCGACACCAGCGTGCGACCGGCGAGGATCAGGAGCTTGCCGGGCGGAGATCCCGGATCGCCGTCAAGAGCCTGGACGACGGCTTCGAATCCCCTCGTCATGTTGGTGCCGTGGTCGCCGTCGCCGATCGCCGCGTCGAGCTGGACCAGGTGGTCCCTCTCTCGGCGGACCGCGGCGTCGATCTCGCGCATCCAGGAGGTGATGGTGGCCGCGTCCATGGCCCTTGCGGTGATCAAGGTAATCGCTAGGCTCCCCAGCGCAGCGCCGGGGTGTGAACGGGGGCGTCCCAGAGCTTGGTGAGCTCCTCGTCGAGCTCGAGCACGGTCAGCGAAGCGCCGGCCATCTCGAGCGAGGTGATGTAGCTGCCGACGAGGTTGCGCACGGGCTCGACTCCGGCCGCGCGCAGCTTTCTGTCGACCTCGCCGTAGAGAAGGTAGAGCTCGAGCAGGGGCGTGCCGCCCATGCCGTTGACGAATGCCAGGACCTTCGCGCCGCGCTTCGGCTTGAGGTCGGAGACCACGGCCTCCACGATCACGTCGACGACCTCGCTCGCCGAGCTTAGGGTCGCACGCTTGCGCCCGGGCTCGCCGTGGATCCCGATGCCGAGCTCGATCTGGCCTTCGGGCAGCTCGAAGATCGGTTTGCCTGACGCCGGCGGCACGCACGACGACAGCGCTACGCCGAACGACCGCGACCGGTCGTTGACGCGCTTGACGGCGTCGGTCACCTTCGTCAGGTCGGCCCCTGCCTCTGCCGCCGCGCCCGCGATCTTCTCCGCGAGCACGGTCGCGCCGACGCCGCGACGGCCGGCGGTGTAGAGCGAGTCCTGGACGGCCACGTCGTCGTCGATCACCACCGAGGTGACCTTGATCCCCTCGTCCGCCGCGTCCTCGGCGGCGAGCTTGAAGTTGAGCACGTCGCCCGTGTAGTTCTTGACGATGTGGACCACGCCCGCCCCGCCGTCGACCGCCTTGGTCGCGGCGAGCATCTGCGCGGGGACAGGCGACGTGAAGACCTCGCCGGGGCACGCCGCGTCGAGCATCCCGAGCCCGACGAACCCTCCGTGCAGCGGCTCGTGACCTGAGCCTCCGCCCGAGATGAGCGCGACCTTGCCCTTCTTCGGCGCGTCCTTGCGGACGATGATCTGCGCCGCCGCGTCGTAGCGGAGCAGGTCGGGGTGCGCCGCGGCGAGCCCCGCCAGCGACTCCTTGACGACCTGGGCCGGCTCGTTGAGAAACTTCCGCATCTGGTTGGTTTCAATCGCCATCTTCGACTCCTTAGTGCGCCGCGGCGACCTGCGCCGGGGACTCTTCGTGGGTAACGGCTTCTTCGATCGGCTGCTCGACGTGGCGAGGGTTGGCCAGATAGTCGTAGGCGAAGGAGGCCAGGGCCGCTCCAACCAGGCCGGGGATGAGGTAGACCGGGATGTACTGCGCCCAGAACGTGCTGCCGCCGGCGATCGCTGCGACAAGCTCAGGTCCGAACGCGCGCGCCGGGTTGAGGGACGCGCCGGTGACCGGGCCAAAGATCAGGATGATCCCGACGACCGCGCCGCCGATCACAAGACCGGCCAGCTGCTGCGGCGAGCGCCCGTCCACGATCCCGAGGATGGCGAACAGCAGCAGCCCTGTCCCGACCGCCTCGGCGAGTGCGGCCTGCAGGTAGTAGGTCGTGGAGGCGTCGGCCGCGAAGTGCGTCTGGCCCATGCCGAACGTCACCGCGTTCTGGCCGAACACTCCCCAGATGGCGAAGGCGCCGATGATCGCGCCGACGTACTGGGCCGCCCAGTACGTGGGGACCTCGCGCCATGGGAACCGCTTGGTCGCCGCGAGGGCGAAAGTCACGGCCGGGTTGATGTGGCAGCCCGAGACCTTGCCGATCGCGTACACGAGCGCGGTGATGATGAAGCCGAACGCGAAGCTGATCCCCAGCAGGTCGGCTTCGGTCACGGCCGGCACGGCCTTGCCCGCGAGCGTGAGCGTGGCGATGACCGAACCCGGCCCGACCAGGACCAGGGCGGCCGTACCCAGAACCTCGGCCAGAAAACGCTGTCGAATCGAATACATGGCGGTTGAACCCCCTCGGTAATTCTGACTGTCGTTCGACATTGTCGAATCGATTTCGCAGAACGTACGCTCGGCCGGGGCTTTTGTCAAGAAGAATTTTCCTCCCGTCGCGGCCGCGGCGCCGGAGTCGCGTTCTGTCGCCGCCGCACCAAACGTCGAAAGCGGGATTGGGGCCCGAAACCATGCGCCTGGCCGGATCGATGGATTAGGCTTGCCGCCACATGCGCATGGTCCGCGCGATCGCCATCGAGATTACCCGGGGAGGTCCCCCGACTTAGCGCGCGGCGCCGAAGTCGGTTGGACCTCCCGGCCAGAAAGGGTCGGGAGGTTTTTTTATGTCCGCCAACAGAAAGGTCGTGGTGTACGACACCACCCTGCGCGACGGCGCGCAGGGGCCTGACGTCTCGTTCTCGGCCGCCGACAAGGAGCGCATCGCCCGGCTGCTCGACGGTCTCGGCTTCGATTACGTAGAAGGGGGTTTCCCCGGCTCCAACCCCAAGGACGAGGAGCTCTTCGCGCGCCTCGCGGCGCAGCCCCTCGAACACGCGCGCCTCGCGGCGTTCGGCGCCACCCGGCGCGCGGGCGGCAGCTGCGAGGACGACGCCAACCTCGACGCTCTCATCGCGAGCGGCGCGCCGGTGTGGACGCTCGTCGGCAAGAGCGACACCTGGCAGGTCAAGAACGTCCTCGGCACCACCAACAACGAGAACCTGGCCATGGTCGAGGAATCGGTCGGGTACGGCGTCGGCAAAGGGAGGGAGGTCATCTTCGACGCCGAGCACTTCTTCGACGGCTTCGCGCGCGACGCCGAGTACGCGGTCGAGGTCTGCCTCTCCGCGGCGCGTGCAGGTGCGACATGGGTGGTGCTGTGCGACACCAACGGCGGCTCCCAGCCCCAGGCCATCCGCGAGGGCGTGCGCGCGGTGCGCTCGGCGCTGGCCGCGGCCAACAGCCCGGCGCGCGTCGGCATCCACACCCACAACGATTGCGAGCTCGCGGTCGCCAACTCGCTCGAGGGCCTGACGGCGGGCGCGGACATGGTCCAGGGGACGATCAACGGCTACGGCGAGCGCTGCGGCAACGCCAACCTCGTCTCGGTCGTCTCCAACCTGGTGCTGAAGCTGGGCTACGACGCTTTGCCCGAGGGATCGTTGCGGCGCTTGAGCGAGCTGTCGCGCACCGTGGCCGAGATCGCCAACCTCGCGCTTCCGGTGCAGCAGCCCTTCGTCGGCCACGGCGCCTTCGCGCACAAGGGGGGCCAGCACGTGGCCGCCGTGCTCAAGCACAGGGATGCGTACCAGCACGTCGACCCGGCGCTGGTCGGCAACGAGGCGCGCGTCCTCGTGTCCGAGCTCTCGGGCCGGGGCAACGTGCTCGCCAAGGCGCGCGAGTTCGGGCTCGAGCTCGACAAGGACGACCCGCAGACGCGATGGCTCGTGAACCACCTGAAGCAGCTCGAGCACCAGGGCTACGCGTACGAGGCTGCGGACGCGTCCTTCGAGATGCTGCTCCGCCGCCTGCAGCCCGGCTACGTCGCGCCCTGGACGGTCGCCGACTTCACGACCCAGGTGCGCAAGAACGGCGCGTCGGTGCACGCCGAGGCGACGGTTAGGGTCGAGGTCGGGGACGCCGTCTATCACACCGCAGCCTCCGGGAACGGCCCGGTCAACGCGCTCGACGCGGCGCTGCGCAAGGCCTTGAGCCCGACGTTCCCGGCGCTGGAGGGTGTGAGCCTGCACGATTACAAGGTGCGCATTCTGAACGGCGACGCCGGCACCGGCGCGACCACACGCGTGCTCATCGAGTCCGGTAAGGCAACCGCGCGGTGGACGACAGTCGGCTGCTCGACCAACATCATCGAGGCCTCGCTGCTGGCGCTTCTCGACTCGCTCGAGTACGCGGTTGGCCGAACCGAGTCCAGCTAGACAGACCGCCCGCCAGGAGATTCCTTCCGAGCTGAGGCGCGACGTACGCCTGCTCGGCGACACGCTCGGCAGGGTCATCGCGGACTACGGCGGCCCGAATCTCCTGCGCGACGTCGAGCGCTTGCGCTCGCTGGTCATCCGCGGCCGCGAGGACGGACGCTTCGAGCGCCAGGCCGAAAGGCTCGTCGCTTCCTGGAAGCTCGAGCGTGCGGAGCTCGTCGCGCGCGCCTTCTCCGTCTACTTCCACCTCGCCAACCTCGCCGAGGAGCACCAGCGCGCGCGCGTCATCCGTGAGCGCGACCGCGGTCCTGAGCCGCTTCCCGAGTCCATCGCCGCGACGGTCGATGAGCTGCGCCCGCGCCTGGGGCGAAAGCGTCTGCGCGATCTCGTCGCCGGCCTCGAGGTCCATCCTGTCTTCACCGCCCACCCCACCGAGTCGCGCCGGCGCGCGGTCGTGACCGCGATCCGCCGCGTCGGCGACCAGCTCGAGCGACTGGACGACCCCATGACCTCGGACTCCGAGCGGGCCGACGCGACGCGGAGGCTGGCGGAGGAGATCGACACCCTGTGGCGGACCTCGCAGGTTCGGGTCGCGCACGTGCAGCCGCTGGACGAGGTGCGGTCGTTCATGGCCGTCTTCGACGAGACGCTGTTCCGCCTGGCGCCCGAGGTCGTGCGCGCCCTGGACGACGGCCTCGGCGGGAGCGCGCCGGCCTTTCTGCGTTTCGGGAGCTGGATCGGCGGCGACCGCGACGGCAACCCGTCGATCACCGCCCAGGTCACCGACGAAACGATGTCGATCCACGCCGAGCACGCGCTGCTCGCCCTCGAGGCGGTCGCGACGCGGGTCGGCCGGTCCCTGACCGTTGACGCGCAGACCACTCCTCCTTCGCGCGCCCTCCTGCGCCGGCTGAAGCAGCCTGCGGCCGAGCCGCATCGCCAGTTTCTTCTCGACGTCGCCGCCCGACTCCGACACACGCGGATGTCGACGCCGACGCAGGGTTATCGCACGGCTCGGGAGCTCATCGACGACCTGCTCACGCTGCAGTCATCGCTCGCGGCGGCCGGCGCCTCGCGCCTCGCCGGCGGCGAGGTCCAGCACCTCATCTGGCAGGCCGAGACGTTTGGTTTTCACCTCGCCGAGCTGGAGATCCGGCAGCACAGCCAGGTGTTGCGGCGCGCGCTGGACGAGGTCCGCGCCCGGCGAGCCCGCTCCGAGCTCACACGCGACACCGTCGACCTCCTTGGTGTGATGGATGCGCTGCAGCGGCGATTCGGCGTCGAGAGCTGCCGCCGGTTCGTGGTCAGCTTCACGCGAAGCGCGGCCGACGTGGCGGCGGTGTATGAGCTGGCGCATGAGGCAACCGGCGGCAAAGGCCCGACCATCGACGCGGTCCCGCTGTTCGAGACACTGGAGGACCTGGGTCGAGCGACCGTGGTCATGGACGAGGTGATTCAGCTGCCTGCGGTGCGCGGACGCCTGGCGGCCAACGGTCGGGCGATCGAGGTGATGCTCGGCTACTCGGACTCCGCCAAGGAGATCGGCCCGCTCTCGGCGACCCTGGCCCTGCACGACGCGCAGGCGGCGCTGACCGCCTGGGCGAGGAAGCGGCGGCTTCGTCTCACCCTCTTCCATGGCCGGGGCGGCGCCCTGGGAAGGGGCGGCGGTCCGGCCAACAGGGCCGTGCGGGCGCAGGCGCCGGGCTCGGTCGCCGGTCGCTTCAAGGTCACCGAGCAGGGCGAGGTGATCTTCGCCCGCTACGGCAACCGCGCCATCGCGCGGCGCCACATCGAGCAGGTCACCTCGGCGGTCCTGGAGGCTTCCGCGCCGCTCGCGTCGCGGCGCGACCCCGCGCACTCGTTTGGCGAGCTGGCCGCCGCTATCGATGCCCCTTCGCGCTCCGCGTACCGGAGGCTGGTCGAGGCGCCCGGTTTCGAGCGCTGGTTTGGGCAGGTCAGCCCGGTCGAAGAGCTCGGGCGGCTGCGCATCGCGTCGCGGCCGCAGCGCAGGACGCGCGGCCGGCGGCTGGAGGACCTGCGCGCGATCCCATGGGTGTTCGCCTGGTCGCAGATGCGCCTCAACCTGGCCGGCTGGTACGGCATCGGCAGCGGGCTGGCGGCGGCGCCGCTGCCGGAGCTGCGCCGCGCCTACGCGGAGTGGCCGCTGTTCAACGTGATGCTCGACAACGCGGAGATGAGCCTGGCCAAGACCGACCGCCGCATCGCCCAGCGCTACCTTGCGCTCGGCGACCGGCCCGACCTGGTGCGGATGGTGCTCGAGGAGTACGACCTGACGCTGGACCGGGTGCTGGCCGTGACCGGGCACCGGCGGCTGCTCGAAGACCGCCGCGTGCTGTCATGGGCGATCGAGCTGCGCAACCCTTACGTCGACGCGCTGTCGCACCTGCAGCTGCGCGCGCTGCGGGCCATGCGCGACCCGAGGACATCGCGGAGCGACCGGGCGCGGGCCGAGCGCGTGTTTCAGCTCAGCGTCAACGGGGTCGCGGCGGGACTTCAAAACACCGGATAAGCAAAGCGGACGAAGTGGAGCCGTAGGCCGGATTCATTCCGGCCGTCCCCAGCGTCGCGGACCAAGCGCCTCCAGGCGTCAGCAGTGGAAGGAGGGGGTTCCGCGGGGGAGGCCTGCCTCCCCCGCGCCTTACGCCGCGCCTAGGTGGTGCAGGGCCGGCAGCTCCGTCGCCAGTAGGTCCACGGTCTCCGGGTCCCACTGCGTACCAGCGCCGGCGCGGAGCACGGCCAGCGCCTCCTGCGTCGATCGGCGTACGCGGTATGGCCGGTCGTTGACCAGGGCGTCGAAGGCGTCGCAGACGGAGACGATGCGTGCCACCCGCGGGATCTCCCGCGCCCGCAGCCCGTCGGGATAGCCGGAGCCGTCGAAGCGCTCGTGGTGGTGGCGGATGATCGGCAGCAGGCCCGAGGTGGACTGCAGCGGCCGCACGATGTTCTCCCCGATCGCCACGTGGGCCTGCATCTGCGGCACCTCCCTGGCGTCGAGCGGTCCTGGCTTGTGCAGGATCGAGTCCGCGACTCCGATCTTGCCGATGTCGTGGATGATCCCGCCGCGATAAAGGGTGTCGAGCGTCGGCTCGGAAAGCCCCATCTTCTCGCCGAGCAGCCGCGCCGATTCGCCGACCCTTTGCGTGTGCTGCTCGGTGAACGAGTCCTTGGCCTCGACCGCCGTGGCGAGCGAGAAGATCACATGCTCGGCGCTGTCGAGCGTGTTGTAGAGCTCCTTCAGGCGCAGCGCGGAGCGGACCCGCGCTATGAGCTCCGCGCCCTCCACCGGCTTGGCCATGAAGTCGTCGGCGCCGGCCTCGAGAGCCATGACCCGGTGAGTCGTCTGGCTCAGGCCGGTGATCATCACCACCGGGAGCAGGCGCCCGCGCGGCATGGCCTTGATGCGCCGGCACACCTCGTAGCCGTCCATGCGCGGCATGCGCACGTCAAGCAGCACGAGGTCCGGCTGCCGGGACTCGATCATCTCGAGCGCCCTGACGCCGTCGGCTGCCTGCGCGACGTCGACGTCGATCGTCGAGAGAAACAGACGAATGATCTCGCGGTTCGCCGCGCTGTCGTCGACGACCAGCACGACAGGCTTCAAAGCATCACCCCCAGAGCCACCAGGTCCGGCTCCTATTCTTAACCGACCGCAGCGGGAACCCGCAACTAGGAACGCAGGGCGTCAGGCTCCCAACCGAAGGCTACGCCATGGCGATGCGTACGTCCTGGACCGGCGCCTCCCGCACTCCGGCGGCGGCGATGGCCAGGCGCAGGTGCCGGTTGGCGGTCCTGAGGTCGCCGCGCGCCTCCAGCAGCTCGGCGTAGGACGCGTGCGCGCGGGTCTGCCACTCAGTGGCCTGCCCCACCTCGAACCTCTCGAAGGCGGCCGCGAACTCGGCATCGACCGCCGCCTCATCGCCCTGGGCCGCGGCGATCCGGCCGAGCCAGACGTGGGCCTCGCCCATGTTTGTGGTCTCGCCCGTGCGCTCCGCGATCTCCAGCGCGGCCGTCGCGTACGCGGTCGCGGCCGCGTGGTCGCTGCGCGCCAGCTCGAGCTCGGCCATCGTCATCAGCACGTGGGCCCTGCCGGCCTCGACTCCGAGCTCCTCGATCGTGCCCAGCGCGCTCTGCGCGTGCCGGAGAGCGCCGGCGAGGTCGCCTTGCTTGAACACAAGCAAGGCCAGGTTGTTCTCCGCCCACGCGATGTTGAGGCGGTCGCGAAGCGTCTCGTAGAGCGCCATCGCGCGCCGTGAGTAATGGGCCGCCTGCGCGTAGCGCCCGCTCTCCTGGTAAGCGAGGCTGAGGGCACCGTAGACGTACGACAGGCGTCGCAAGTCCGCGAACGCAGCGCCGACGCTGATCGCCTGCTCGTAGGCCTGGATCGCCTTGGCGTACTCGTGGCGCGACACGCGGACGTGACCGAGGATGGCGAGGAGCCTCGCCTCGGTGACGACCGGCACAGGGTTGATCGAGCGGCATCGCGCGAGCGCGTCTTCGATCAGGCCGAGCGCCGCCGGATCCTGCATCAGCTGCGCCGCGCCGGCCTCCCAGCCAAGACACTCCGCCACCATCAGGCCGTCGCCCGCCTGCTCGAAGAACGCCCTTGCGGCGGAGGCGGCACCCCGGCCGCGGCCAGGCTGCCCCATGCGGACCAGGGCGTTGGCCATGAAGAACCTGGCCTGGGCCGCCGTCTTTGCCTCTTTGTTGCGTGCCAGCAGCGCTTCTGCGGCGGTCACCGCCCTTGCGTTGTCGCCCACGGCGACGAGTCGCTCGATCTCGGCGAGAGCGGCCACGCCATTGATGCCCTCGTCTTCGCCGAGGAAGAACTCCATGGGCTTGCTGGTGCGGGTCGCGATCAGCTGCAGCGTCTCCATCGAGGGCTTGGACTTGCCCGTCTCGACGAAGTAGATCGCGGTGCGGCTGATGTCGCCCTGCGCCACCTGGCCGAGGCTCAGGCCGGCCTCCAGGCGGGCCTGCTTGACAGAGCCTGGGCGGATCTCCACGCCGCGCCGCCGGCCACGACGGCGACTCGAGGGGGCACTCCCTTGCCCTCTCGAGCCGTCAGTCTCGCTTGCCGCGTAGGCGCGAACGCGTGGCACGGGGCCAGCTTAACGCAGCCGGATTTGACTTGACGCGAATTACGAGCTCAGCAGCAGCCTCCGCCGTGACCGTCCGCCAAGACGGTCATGGCCAAGCTCATCATCGCCGAGACCGCCAGGATGGCGGCAAACAGCAGCTTGCGCATAAATCTCACCTCCTTTGCCTGCTGGCGCGGACTGGAAGGACGGAAACCCGGGTTGACTTGACTAGGCGCGAGAGGCCGCGGCGACGACGGCGGCCGCCAACTTGCCGCCGCCCAGGCCCACTGCCAGGACCGCCGTGCAGGCGGCGAGCGAGGTGGTGCCCTCGGGCAGGAAGCCGGCAGCGGCGGCAACGGGAAGCGCAGGCAGAACCAGGGCAAGGCACAAGACGGCGAGCGCCGCCGCGCCGCGACCGCTGCCGACCGGGGCCACACCCTCCTCTTCGTCGGTGACCCTGTCCCGCACGGAGTACTTCCCCTCTACTTCTCCGAATTCGCAGCTCGTGCGCTTAAGACGGCCTTGCGCGCACCTGGCTGTGCTACAAGTAACTGCCCCGCCATGTTAAATCAAATCGGACGTCACTTAACGTGACGTGGCGATTTTTCGCATCGAAGGCGCGAGTGTGAGCGCACCGGCATACGCTCGTTTCGTGCAGCCCAGCGCCGCCCTCGCGATGCGCCAGCGACGCCCCGTGGTGGTCACAGGCCTCGGCATCGAAGGGTGGGGGCCGTTTGCCGCCTCCGCCGCTTTCGCCGCGATCGTGTCCATCGTCTTCATCGGCTGGACGGTGAACCGCTGGGTCAGCGAGGACTTCACCGTCGGCGTCGACGACATCGGCGAGGGGCTGGCGGCGTTGATCGCGGCGGCGAGCTGCGTCTACGCCGGGGTGCGGAACTCAGGCCGGGTCCGGATCGCCTGGTTGCTCTTCGGCCTGTCCGCCCTGAGCTGGAGCGTCGGCGAGTTCATCTGGTCGTGGTACGAGGTCGTCCAGGGCCAGGCCGTCCCCTTCCCCTCGATCGCCGACGTGGGCTACCTGCTCGCCATCCCGCTGGCGATCATGGGTGTGTTCGCGTTCACGTCGGCGCCGACGCGACTCACCACCCGAGGCGAAACGGTGCTCGCCGGATCCATCGTCGCCCTCTCGCTGCTGTTCATCGCCTGGGCTTTGGGGATCGCCAAGGTCTACGAGCAGTCCAACGCCAGCCCTTTCGCCCAGGCCATAGGGCTTGCCTATCCGATCGGAGACCTCGTCATCCTCACCGTGCTGGTCGTGGCGCTGCGGCGCGCGCGCGCGCCGGAGGTCGGGTACATGCTGCTGCTGATCGGAGGACTGGCCTGCAACGCGCTCGCGGACAGCGCCTTCGCCTACCTCACCGTCAACGGCACGTACGGCGAGGGCGGCAGCGTGCTCGACGCCGGCTGGGTGGTGGGCTACCTGCTGATCGCGCTCGCCCCGCTCTGGCCGGCCCGCTCCACCGGCCGAGTGCGTGAGGAGGGCCCGATCGAGCTCTGGCAGCTCGCCCTGCCCTGGCTCGCCGTGTTCACCTCCGCCCTGACCGCCGCCTGGCTCGCCATCAACGGCCGCAGCCTGGACCAGTTCGAGACGGTGCTGGCGGCCGGCATCGGGGTTCTTCTGGTCGCCAACCAGGTGCTCACCCACCGCGACTCGCTGGACCTGCTCGACAAGAGGCAGCGCGCGGAGTCTCAGCTGGAGCGCCGCAACACCCTGCTGGACCAGATCGTGAGCCACGCGCCGCTCGGGATCGCACGCGTCGGCGTCGACATGAACATCATCGACGTCAATCCGCGGATGGCCGCCATCTTGAGGATGGGCACGCAGGAGATGGTCGGCACGCCGGTGCCCAAGTACCTCCACCCCGACGAGTTCGCGCGCGTCTTCGAAGTGTTCCAGCCGTTGTGGAAGGGCGCGGTGGACACGATCGAGTCGGAGAGCCGCGCCGTCCGGTCCGACGGAACGGAGGTCTGGCTGCACTGGAGCGCCACCACGGTGCGCAACGCAGCCGGACGAATCGACTACTTCCTTGTCATGTACGAGGACGTCGACGCCGAGCACGCCGCCAACGAGGCCGCGGCCGCGCACCTCGCCGGACTGGAGCGCCTGAACAGGCTGAAGAGCGAGTTCGTTTCGCTCGTGAGCCACGAGTTCCGCACCGCCCTGGTCGGCATCTCCGGCTTCAGCGAGATGATCCGCGACGAGGAGGTCACGCTCGACGAGGCCAAGAGCTACGCCGGCGACATCAACAAGGACGCTGACCGCCTCAACCGCATGATCAACGACATGCTCGACCTCGACCGCATCGAAGCCGGGCGACTGACCCTGCACATACAGGAGGTCGACCTGGCGTCGCTGCTGGAGGACGCGGCGGACAGGGCGCGCGCGTCGAGCGCCTCTCACTTCATCGTCTGCAAATTCGACGAACGGCCGGTGGTGCAGTGCGACCCCGACCGCATAGCCCAGGTGATCGCCAACCTCCTCAGCAACGCCATCAAGTACTCGCCCGACGGCGGCGAGATCGCCATCACGAGCGCTGTACGCGATGGCCTGGTCGAGGTCGGCGTCCGCGACCACGGCGTCGGCATCGCCCCGGAGTTCATCCAGCGCCTCTTCAGCCGCTACGAGCGCTACGAGAAGACGGCGGGCAAGATCCTCGGCACCGGCCTCGGCCTGGCCATCACCCGCCAGATCGTCGAGATGCATGGCGGCAAGGTCTGGGTCGACAGTCAGGTAGGCAACGGCTCCGACTTCCACTTCACCCTGCCCCTCACCGCGGTGCCGCACCAGGCCGCACCGGCCGAGGCCAGGACCGCCTAGACCGTCAGCTCTTCTCCAGGAACTCCGTCACCAACGACTGGAAGTGGTGCACGCCGTTCTCGCGCAGCGCGGAGAACCGGCCGCGGGTGTAGGAGCGCGACCGCAATCCTCGCTGCACCTGCTGACAGACCGCGATGTCCTCCTGCTGGATCTCGTCGGAGAATGCGATCGTCTGCTGCATCGACTCCCAGCCCGCGCCGGTGCCCGGTTCGGCGAAGTACCACTCGAAGATTGTCAGCGTCCGTTCGGGGCCGTTGGGGAGGATGACGTTGGTGCTCAGGTTGTCCTGGTAGATATTCAGCATCGTGTTCGGAAAGATCCAGTAGTAGAGGGCGTCCTCCTCCGCGCCCGGCATGCGGAAGTAGCGGCGGTCGCGGCCGGGCACCTCGCCGGGCTTCAACTCCCGGATCGGCGCGTGCTGCTTGCAGTAGTAGCGAAACGTCTCCACCCGGTAGTTGTCGTACTCGAGCTCCTTGAAGAGACCGGGGTGCGCGATCGGAAGGTGGTAGCCCTCGAGGTAGTTGTCGACGTACACCTTCCAGTTGCACGCGATGTCGTAGTCGCGGCGCTCGATCAAACGCATCGAGTCGAGGTCGTAGCCGGCCCTGGTGATCTCCGAGGGGATGGCGCCAATCCAGTCGGCGAGCGGCGCGGCGTCGGGGTCGAGGTTGGCGAAGACGAAGGGGCCGAGAGTGTCCACGCGGATCGGCACGAGGCCGAAGTCGGCCTTGTCGAAGTCCTCTGTTCCCTCCATCTCGCGCGCGGTCTGCAACGTGCCGTCGAGGCCGTACACCCAGCCGTGGTAGCCGCACTGGAGCGACTTGCGGTTGCCGCGCATGGTCACGACCTGGGCCGCGCGGTGCCGGCACACGTTGTAGAAGCCGCGCAGGTTTCCATCAGCCGCGTGCGTGAGCAGGATCGGCTCGTCGAGGATGGTCGCGGGCTTGAAGTCGCCGGGCCGCGCGAGCTCGCCGCGGTGGGCGACGAGCTGCCACGTGCGAGAGAAGATGCGGTCCTTCTCGCGCTCGAGGACGGCCGGGTCGACGTACATCTGCGAAGGCAGCGTCGAGGCCCGCGCGACATCCGTCTCGAGCGTCATCGGCGAACATTGTCGCGCGGTGCGTGTATCGCGCTGCTCGAGGGGAGGGTCAGTCCTTCACGTAGGGACGGATCAGAGTCCCGAGCTCGTCGAGCTTTTCAGCGCCGCGTCGCGGCCGTCCGCGGGCACGTACCAGATGAGCCGTTCGATGCCGGCTCTGGCGCAGCGTTCGATCTCCTCCGCGTTCGCCTTCGGGTAATACGTCACCGGGATGGGCTGTCGCCCTGCCGCGTCTGCCATCCGCTGCAGCTCGGGGATGCGCTCTATGACGGCGCCACGGTTGGGCATCCAGCCGTCGGCGTAGCGGACCACGCGCTCGAGGATCCGCGGCCCGCTGCCACCGAGGATGACCGGCGGGTGAGGCTTCTGCACCGGCTTGGGGTAGGACCACATCGGGCCGAAGTCGACCATCTCCCCGTGGTACTCCGCGGGGTCGCTGGTCCAGATCGCCTTGATCGCCTCGGTGCGCTCGCGCAGGAGCTGCCAGCGCTTGGTGAAGTCAGTCCCGTGGTCGGCCATCTCCTCGCGGTTCCAGCCGCCGCCGATGCCGAAGATGAAACGGCCGCCGGAGATGACGTCGAGGCTCGCCGCCTCCTTGGCGGTGTGGATGGGGTCGCGCTCGATCAGAAGGCAGATACCGGTGGCGACGCGGAGGGTCTTGCTCGCGAGGGCCGCTGCGGTCAGGGCGAGGAACGGGTCCATGGTGTGCCAGTAGTGCTTCGGCAGCTCGGCGCCGCCCGGCCAGGGCGACTGCCGGCTGGTCGGGATGTGGGTGTGCTCGGCGACCCACAACGACTCGAAGCCCAGCTGCTCGACGGCGGGCGCGAGCTCGGTCATCGAGATCGCGTACTCGGTCGGGAATATCGCTATCCCGAACTTCACATCTCGAATCGTAGAGGCACCACCCTCTCGCCTCTGAGGAGGGGGGATGGACGGTGAGGGGCGTCAGGCTATTGCGAGGCGGATCCTTGGTGACAGGTCGAGCGCGCCGAACAGCGCGCTCACCGCTCTGGGGTCGAGCCGCGACCCCGCCTCGGCGATCAGGACGCGGCGCGCCTCGGCCTCGCTGCACGCCTTGCGGTAGGGCCGGTCGGATGTGAGCGCGTCGTACGTGTCCGCGACCGCGACGATCCGCGCCTCGATGGGAATCGCCTCACCGCTCAGCCCGTACGGATAGCCGCTGCCGTCGAGCCGCTCGTGGTGGTACAGCACGGCCAGGACCTCTCGCGATGATTGGCCAGTGCGGTCGAGCAGCGTGAGCCCCAGCTCGGGATGCGTCCGCATCAGGTTCCACTCGGCGTCATCGAGCGCCGAGTGCTTGCCCAGCACCGTATCGGGGATGCCCAGCTTGCCGATGTCGTGCATGAGCCCGGCGCGCGCGAGCACTCGCAGCTCGTGCCGGCTCATCGACAGCTGGCGGCCGATGTGAACGCACAGCCTCGCGACGCGCAAATTGTGCGCGTGCGCCTCGCGGTCCTTGACCCTCAGGCCCAGGGCCACCACGGCGTCGAACCAGCCCCGCAGCTGGTGCTGCACCGACGGATGTACAGACAAGAGACCTTCCCCCTCTCGGGAATGCTTTCTTACAAACGTCCAACCTCTCAACGGTCGGAAGGCCGTCGCCGGTCCCTCAAGCAACCTTTCGTAGCCGCATGCCGGAGCGATACTCTAGCGCCCCGTTGAGCGAGCAGCAAACTGCGGCCGTCGGCCAGGTCTCGGCGGACGGCCAGTTCCGTTGGGACGGCGCCCAGTGGGTGCCCATCCCCAAAGGCCAGCGCGAGCCGACCGCCTGGACGAGGCCGATGCAGCTGGGCGCGGCGGTTTTGTTCGTGGTGGCGGCCGTCTACTCCGTGGTCACGACCCTGGTGTTCGTGAACCACGACACCATGCTCAAGGCCATGCAGGCGCAGGGCACGCAGCTCCCAAGCGGCAGCGATGTGGACACCATCGTCAACGTGACGATCGGGGTCACGATCGGGTTCGCGGCCTTCTTTGCGATCCTGCAGCTGGTGGCCGCGGCCGGCAGCTACCTCGGCTGGCGCTGGATGTTCTGGTGCGCGCTGGTGCTGTTCGGTCTCGGCGGGCTGGGAGTTCTCGGCGACCTCGGCACGATCGCCAGGCCCGCGACCTCTCCCGTCCCGATCGGCGTCATCTGGGTGAGCACGCTGCTCGCGCTGGCAAGCCTCGGCATGTTCGTCTGGATGCTGATCGGCGTGATCAGGTTCGGCCCGTGGGCCATGAAGAAGCCCGGCTAGACCTCAGGCTCCGCAAGCTCCAGGCAACGCACGCCCGTCAGGTCCACCCAGTAGCGGCCCTTGCCGCGCACCACGCGCATCAACACCTGCTCGCAGTCCGGGCAGCGGACGACCGTGCCAGGGGCGTGAATGTAGACCGCGACCCTCCCCACCTCGTTCACGGCACCGCAGTGAGCGCACGTCCCCACCGCGGTCGTCATCTCCATGGCGAAGATCTCCCGCAGCAGACCGCCGATGGCGTTGCCGTCGAGCTTCATGTCTTGCATCGATTCATCCTCCTGTCGCCCCGAACCTCTCCGTCTTGATCGAGCGCGCGTCGTGGCCCATGCCCACCAGGAGCGTAGCCACGGCTTCGACGAAGGGCGTCGGGCCGCATACGAAGACATCCGGCGCATCCTGCCTGGGCCAGGCGACCTCCTGCAGCATCGCCTCGTCGACGCGCCGGGTGTAGCCCGTCCAGCCGGCCGGCTTCTCCCGGGTCAGAGTGTGCAGCACCTGGAGGCCGTGCGTGCTCGCGGCCAGTCGCTCCAGCTCCTCGCGGTAGATGACGTCGGCCAGCGTGCGCGAGGAGAACAGGAGGCGAGCCGGCGCGCGGTTCCCGACGTGCGCGCGGTGGCGGAGCATCGACATCAACGGCACGACGCCGGAACCGCCGCCGATCAGGAGCAGGGGCCTTTGCTCGTCGCCGCGCCAGACGAAGTAGCCGCCGATGGGACCGCGCAGCTCGAGCCTGTCCCCGGTGCGCAGCTCCCCGACCAGGTACGGCGAGACCTCGCCGTCTTCGAGGCGTTCGACCGTCAGCGCGAGGCGGCGGTCCTCCGGCGCCGAGGCGATGGAGTAGCTGCGCTCGGCCTGGTAACCGTCGTCGGCGGTCAGCCTGACGTCGACGTGCTGACCGGCGAGGTGCCCCTGCCAGTCAGGGACGTCGAGGTAGAGGCTGGACACCCGCGGCGTCTCCGGGACGACCTCGGCCAGGGTGCCGAACTGCCACGTTAATCGCCCCAGTAGCGCTGCTCTCGCCAAGGGTCCCCGCGGACGTGGTAGCCGTTCGACTCCCAGAATCCCGGATGCTCGTCCTTCTGGAGCCGGATGCCGCGGACCCACTTCGCGCTCTTCCAGAAGTAGAGGTGCGGGACGAGAAAGCGCACCGGGCCGCCGTGCTCGGGATGAAGCGGCTGGCCGTCGAACTCATAGACGACCCACGCCTTGCCGCCGGTGATGTCATCGAGGGCGAGGTTGGTCGTGTAGCCGCCGTCGGAAAAGACCGTCGTGAAGTCGGCCGCCGTCTCCACGCCCTCCATCAGCGCGTCCACCGAGACGCCCTTCCACGTGGTGTCGAGCTTCGACCACTTGGTGACGCACTGGATGTCCTTGGTCACCGTCTCGGCCGGCAGGGCCTGGAACTCATTCCACGTCCACCGCCTGGGCTCGTCGATCTCGCCCTCGATGGTGAAGGTCCACTGGTCGAGATTGACCCGCGGTGTGGGGCCGGCCGACAGGACCGGGAAATCCGTGACCACGTACTGGCCGGGCGGGACACGCGAGCTCGACGCTGTGTCGCGGCGACGGCCCTTGAACCCTCTGGAGACGAACCCCATCCGGGGAAATGCTATCTGGCTCGCATCCTGCTGTTTTTGGGGTTGTGCTCGACCTCGGCAAGGCCCAAAGCCTCGAGCAGCGGCTAGATCGTCACCCTCGTGAGCCGCCAGAACCGTCCAGGCGGATAGAGCGGGCTCGCGGTCGCGATCGCGACGTCGACCTTGTAGTCCCCGAGCATCAGCTGCACCGACCCCGCTCTCGTGTTTGGCGGCAGGGGATGGTCGATCACGATCGACCTGGCGATGACGCGCTGGCGGAGCACCATCCCCGGCCACTCGACCAGGTCGACGTCGAAGAGGGAGACCAGGTCCGACTGCTCGCCCCACGCTGTGGTGTAGGTGGCCACGGTCTCGTTGCGCTCGATGACCCGCTGCACGTGCAGCGCCGCCGACATGGCCTTGATCAGGGTCTGGGCGGCCGCGAAGGCGGCGTCGAGGGTCGGCTGGCCCATCACGCAGCCGTAGACGACGATGGTGCGGCTGTCGATGCTCGCGTTGGCGGCGAACAGAAAGTTCGCGCCCGCGTCCAGGCCCGAGCCGGTCTTGATGCCCAGGATGCCGCCCTTCGCCAGGGCGGCGTTGACGTTGTAGACCGTGCCCACGACCGGGAGCTCGACCTGGCCCATGGCCACGACGTCCGCGAAAACCTGGTCCTGCATCGCGACCATGCCCAGGCGCATGAGGTCGCTCGGGGTGCTGACGCTGGCGGGCGAGGCGCCGCTTGGCTCGGCGAACTTCGTGTGCGTCAGGCGAAGGGCGGCCACGCGGTCGTTCATCCTGGCCACGAAGGCGGTGATCGAGCCCGCGTCCCAGCGGGCGGCGGTCTCGGCGAAGTTGTTCGCCGACGGGATCAGCATCCCCTGCAGGAGCTGCAGCTCCGTCAGCTGTTCCCCGGCCTCGACTTTGACCACCGACTGCTTGGCCTGGAAGTCCGTCTCGTAGGCCTGGACGTCCGTGTCCGTCAACGTGATGGTCGGGCCGTCCTCGCCACGCTTGAGCGGCTTGTCCGTGAGCAGGACGAGCGCGGTCATGACCTTGGTCACGCTCGCGGCCGGGATCGCCTGCTCGTTGCCCGAGCTGGCGATCAGGCCGAGCCCGGATACGCCTACGGCCGCCGCGCCGCGCTCCGGCCAGGGCATCGAAGGAGGCGTTCCCTTCACCACCTGTGTCGCCGGCAGGGCCGAGCTCGCCGTGACCGCAGGGATCGGGCGTAGGTAGTTGACCGCGGCCGCGGCGGCAAGCAGCAGCACCAGCGCGATCCCCACGCGCACCCGCATCGCGGAAAACCTTAGTCGGGGCGGTTGCGCAGGTGCAGCAGGTCGGCGGCCGGCAGCAGCAATCCGCCCTGCACGACCAGCGACAGCAGGACCATCCCGTAGGCGAGCACCGAGACGTTGGGATCTACGCCGGGGTACGCCACGACCGAGAGCGCAAGCGCAACCGACAGCGCGCCGCGCAGGCCGCCCCACATGGTCATGTGCCGCCAGCGCCACGGGATGGACCGCGCGCCCGGATCGGCGATCGCCAGCAAGCCGTAGACCGGCAAGAGCCGGGCGGCAAGCATGATCACGTACGCGCCGAGGACCAGCCCCGCCACGGCCGCGAGACGCTGCGCCGGCAGGGCGATCCCGACGACCAGGAACAGGACTGCGTTGAGGATGAACGCGAGCAGGTTCCAGAAGCCGTGCAGCTGCGTCCCCTGCAGGCGCCCTGCGCGGCTGCCGTATCGCGCGACGACGAGCCCGGCGGTGACGACCGCGACCACGCCCGACGCATGGACCAGGTCGGCGGCCAGGTATGAGCCGTAGGCGAGGACGAGCGTGACCAGGATCTCGAGCTCGGCCTCCCCCACCGTGCGCACCAGGAGCACGGCGGCGGCGCCCGCGATGACACCGACCGCCAGGCCGCCGGCGCTGACGTAGACGAAGCGCACGCCCGCGTCCAGCACCGAAGGGTGGCCGGTCACGATCGTGCCGAGCACGGCCGAGAAGAGCGCCACGCCCGTGCCGTCGTTGAACAGGCTCTCTCCGTCCAGGATCGCCTCGAGCCCGCGTGGGGCTCGGAGCTGGCGCAGCAAGGTGACGACCGCGATCGGGTCGGTCGCCGCCACGATCGCGCCCAGGAGAAAGCCGCTCGGCCAGTCGAGGCCCAGGCCGAAGTGGGCCAGCCCGCCGATGAGAACGACGGTGAGAAATACGCCCACCGTTGCAAGCAGGCTCACCGGCACGACGCGCCGCCGGAGCTCGGGGAGGTCGAGCGACAGCGCGGCCTCGAACACGAGACCTGGCACGAAGGCGAGGAGGATCAGGTCCGGCCCGATCGGCGGCAGGCGGAGACCGGGCACCAGCCCGATCAGGATTCCGCCGACTGCCAGCAGCACCGGGTAGGGCACGGTCGGGGTCGTGCGCGAGAGCAGGCGCAGCGCGGTCGCGGCCGCGCCGAGCAGGATCAGGAAGAAGAGAAAGCTCTGGGCGGTGCTCACTGGACGGCCGGCGACCTCCTGCCGACCAGACTTCCCGGCACACCACTGGCTCACGGCGCATGCCGTGGCGGCGGGAATCTTATTCTCAATCCCACATTGAAGGCGCTCGTCAAAGCGAAAGCCGAGCCGGGGCTGTGGCTGCAGGACGTCCCCGAGCCGAAGCCTGGGCCCGGCGAAGTCCTGATCCGCGTCCTCCGCACCGGGATCTGCGGCACCGACCTCCACATCGACGCCTGGAACGAGTGGGCGCAGCACACGATCAAGCCCGGCCTGGTCGTCGGCCACGAGTTCGTAGGCGAGGTGGTGGAGCTGGGCGAGGACGTCGTCAACGTCTATCCCGGCGAGCTTGTCGGCGCCGAAGGGCACATCACGTGCGGCAAGTGTCGAAACTGCCTCGCAGGCCGGCGCGCGCTGTGCGCCAACACGGTCGGTATCGGGGTTCAGCGCGACGGCGCGTTCGCCGAGTACATCGTCATGCCCGCCGGCAACCTGTGGCCGCACCTGACCCAGATCGACCTCGATGTCGCGTCAATCTTCGATCCCTTCGGCAACGCCGTCCACACCGCCACCCAGTACCGCCTCGTCGCCGAGGACGTGCTCATCACCGGCGCCGGGCCGATCGGGCTGATGGCCGCGATCGTCGCCCGCCACAACGGCGCCCGCTTCGTGGTCATGACCGACGTCAGCGACTACCGCCTGGACCTGGCGCGCAGGATCGGCGTCACCTGCGCGGTGGACGTGCGCAAGCAGAGGCTCCACGACGCGCAGATCGAGCTCGGCATGAAGGAGGGCTTCGACGTCGGCTTCGAGATGTCAGGCGTGCCCAGCGCGATGCGCGAGATGATCGACAACATGGCGCACGGCGGACGGATCGCCGTCCTCGGCCTGCCCGAGCACGAGTTTCCCATCGACTGGTCGCAGGTCGTGTTCAAGATGCTGACCGTGCGGGGCGTCTACGGCCGCCAGATCTTCGAGACCTGGTACCAGATGTCGGTCTTCGTCCAGAGCGGGCTTGACATCTCCCCCGTGATCACGCACCGCTTTCCCTACCAGGAATTCAAAGAGGCCTTCGCCGTCGGCCACTCGGGCCAGTGCGGAAAGATCGTCCTCGACTGGAGCGTGTGATGTTCGAACGCATGCGAGAGCACCTGACGCAGCAGCTGCAGGAGATCCGCGAGGCGGGCCTGGAGAAGCCGGAGCGGGTGATCGACTCACCGCAGGGCTCGACCGTCGCTGTGATGGAGCGCGACGTTCTGAACCTGTGCGCCAACAACTACCTCGGTCTCGCCGACCACCCCGAGGTCGTCCGGGCCGCCAAGGAGGCGCTCGACCGATGGGGCTACGGAATGGCCTCCGTGCGCTTCATCTGCGGCACGCAGGAGGTGCACAAGGAGTTGGAGGCGGCGCTGACCGAATTCCTCGGCACCGAGGACACCATCCTCTACTCGTCGTGCTTCGACGCCAACGGCGGCATCTTCGAGGCGCTGCTCGACGAGCGCGACGCCGTGATCTCCGACGCGCTCAACCACGCCAGCATCATCGACGGCGTCCGGCTGTGCAAGGCCAGGCGCTTCCGCTACGCCAACCGCGACATGGCGGACCTCGAAAAGCAGCTGCGGGACAGCGCGGACGCCCGCTTCCGGATGGTCGTGACCGACGGCGTCTTCTCCATGGACGGCTACCTCGCGCCGCTGCGCGAGATCTGCGACCTCGCGGAGCGCCACGACGCCATGGTCATGGTCGACGACTCCCACGCAGTGGGCTTCATCGGCAAGAACGGGCGGGGCACGCACGAGCACCACGGAGTGATGGGAAGGATCGACGCCATCACGGGGACGTTGGGCAAGGCGCTCGGTGGAGCGAGCGGGGGCTACGTGTCAGGGCGCAGGGAGCTCGTGGCCATGCTGCGTCAGCGCTCGCGGCCTTACCTCTTCTCCAACTCGGTCGCCCCAGCGATCGTCGCCGCGAGCCTGAAGGTGCTCGAGCTGCTGGCGAGCGCGGCGGAGCTGCGGGACCGCCTGTTGGAGAACACCCAGCTATTTCGCAAGCGCATGGCCGAGGAGGGCTTCGACATCCTTCCCGGCGACCACCCCATCGTGCCGGTGATGATCGGCGACGCCGCCCTTGCCGGCCGGATGGCGGCGCGCATGCTCGAGAAGGGCGTGTACGTCGTCGGTTTCTCCTACCCGGTCGTGCCCCAGGGCAAGGCCAGGATCCGGTGCCAGGTGTCGGCGGCCCACTCGCGCGACGAGCTCGAGCGAGCGGTTCGCGCCTTCGTTGAGACCCGAGCGGAGCTGGCCCAGTAGCGTCCGGTCGAGAAGCGTTTTTTCGGATACATGAGCGAGCGCGACCGCCTCTTGATCCAGTTGGGGGAGATGCTTTCCAGGATCGCGCGGCCTTACCCGGCGGACGCTGAGCTGCCCATGGACGTCCGCTCGGGGCTCTGCCAGCTCGGCTTCCCGTGCAACGAGATGACGACTCGCGAGGAGCTGATCGCCAGGTTGTGGGCGCGCAAGCGCAGCCTGCTCGAGTGGGGCGGTCCCGGGGTGACGCCACCCTCCGCAGCCTGAACCGGCGGCCCCATGACCCGGCCGTCGAGGCCGGGCTCGTCTATGCGTCGGCCGAGGAACCTGGGATCCGGCGCGTCCGGAGGGGCAGGGGGTTCGCCTACCTGGATCCCGAAGGCGAGCCCGTTCGCGATCGCTCGACGCTGGAGAGGATCCGCGCTCTTGTGATCCCGCCGGCCTGGGAGCACGTATGGATCACCACCCGCCAGCGCGGTCACCTGCAGGCGACAGGCCGGGACTCTCGGGGGCGCAAGCAGCACCTCTACCACCCGCGCTGGCGCCGGCACCGTGACGCCGACAAGTTCGACCGCATGGTCGAGTTCGCGAAGGCGCTGCCGGCGATCCGCCGCCGCGTGGCCTACGACCTCCGCCGCGAGGGGCTCCCGAGAGAGAAGGTCGTGGCCACCATCGTCCGCCTTCTCGAGACCACCTACGCGCGCGTCGGCAACGAGGAGTACGCCCGCCAGAACCGCTCCTTCGGCCTGACCACGCTGCGCAACCGCCATGTCGACGTCACAGGATCGACGGTGCGCTTCTTCTTCCAGGGCAAGAGCGGGGTCGAGGTCTCGGTGGACGTCACCGACAACAGGGTCGCGCGCGTGATCCGGCGCTGCGAGGACCTGCCAGGCCAGCACCTCTTCCAGTACGTCGACGCGGACGGTGAGCGCCGCCAGGTCACCTCGGACGACGTCAACGACTACCTCCGCGAGGTCACAGGCCAGGCCTTCACGGCTAAGGACTTCCGCACCTGGGCGGGGACGGTGCTCGCGGCCTGCGCGCTGCGCGAGGTCGCCGGCTTCGAGTCCGAGACGGACGCGAAGCGCAAGGTCGCGGCCGCCATCGACCAGGTCGCGCGCAAGCTCGGGCACACGCGCGCCGTCTGCCGGCGCGCTTACGTCCATCCGGCGGTCGTCGCCGCGTACATGGCGGGTCGTCCCGTGGAGGGCAGCGACCGCGCGGTCGTGGCGCTGATCAAGCGCCGGCGCCTGGCGCGGGCCGCGTGAGCGGGGCGCTCCTGCTCCTGGGGCTGCGGGTCGTCGCGGGCGGGGCGCTCGTGGTTGCGTTCGCGATGCTCGCGGACAGGCTGAAGCCGAAGATGTTCGCGGGCCTTTTCGGCGCGGCACCCTCGGTCGCGACCGCCGGCCTGATCGTCAACGGGCTCGCCATGGGCGCGGCCAGGGACTCGAAATACGCCACCGGCATGATCGCGGGGACGGTGGGGCTGTTGTTCTTCAGCATCGCGGCCGCGCTGCTCGTCAAGCACCTGGGCGCGGTCGCGGGCAGCGGCGTGGCGTGGCTGGCCTGGGCGGTGCCTGCCTTCGCCGTCTACTGGTTGGGGATGCGGTGAGCAAGTACGCCGTCAGGTTTGCGTTCGGGGCGGGGATCTCGCTCGTCGCAGCGCTCATCGGCATGAAGTTCGGTCCCGTGGTCGGCGGCATCTTCCTGGGCTTTCCTGCCGTGCTGCCTGCGTCGCTGACGCTGATCGAGAAGAGGGAGGGCAAGGAGGAGGCTTCGATCGACTCGCTCGGCGCTGTCCTCGGCTCGGTGGCGATGGTCGCGTTCGCCGCCATCGTCGTGCTCACGGTCGCGAGGTGGGGCGTCGTGCTCAGCCTGTCCGCCGCCCTGCTCGCGTGGCTGGCGATCGCAGCCGGCCTGTACTTCGCTGTGGCGCGAGTCTATCGGCGGGAGCCTTCGCCGCCCTAGCTCAATCCGTTCGCACTTCCTCGCCGTCCTGCGCCCAGCGCGTGTGGTAGGCGCCCTCGCGGTCGACGCGGTGGTAGGTGTGGGCGCCGAAGTAATCCCGCAGCCCCTGGATCAGGTTCGCCGGCCCGCGCGCGCGCCGGTAGCCGTCGTAGTAGGCGAGCGAGGACGCGAACGCGGGGATCGGGATGCCCTGGTCGACCGCGGCTTTCACGACCCGCCGCCATGCGGGCTGCGCCGCCGCCAGCGCGTCCTGGAAGAAGGGCGCGAGCATGAGGCTCGGCAGGTCGGGCGATTCCTCGTAGGCCTCCTTGATGCGGTCGAGGAACTTGGCCCGGATGATGCAGCCGCCGCGCCAGATCGTGGCCAGAGCGCCGAGGTCGAGGTCCCAGCGGTGCTCCTTCGAGCCCGCGGAGAGGTGCTCGAACCCCTGCGCGTAGGCGACGATCTTCGACGCGTAGAGCGCCTCCTGGATGTCGTCGACCAGCCCCTCGTGCGCCTTCGCCGCGGCGGGGCCGGCGAGGATCGCGGCGGCCTTGACGCGCTGCGCCTTCTGACTCGACAGCATGCGCGCGAAAACGGCCTCGGTGATCCCGGTCAGCGGCACCCCCAGCTCGAGCGCCGACTGGCTCGTCCAGCGCCCGGTACCCTTCTGCTCCGCCTCGTCCTCGATCGCGTCCACGAGCGACGCGGAGGCGCCGTCGTCGTGCTTGGCGAGCACGCGCGAGGTGATCTCGATGAGGTAGGACTGCAGCCGGCCCTCGTTCCACTGGCGAAAGACAGACGCCAGCTCGTCGGGCGAGAGGTCGAGCGCGTGGCGCAGCAGGTCGTAGGTCTCTGCGATGAGCTGGATGTCGGCGTACTCGATGCCGTTGTGCACCATCTTCACGAAGTGCCCAGCCCCGTCGGGGCCGATGTAGGTGCAGCAGGGCACGCCGTCGACCTTGGCGGCGATCGCGGTGAGCATGTCCTCGACGCGCTCGTAGGACTGACGCGTGCCGCCGGGCATCAGGCTCGGCCCGTAGAGCGCACCTTCCTCCCCGCCCGACACCCCCGAGCCGATGAAACCGAGGCCGAGCTTCTCGACCGCGGCGGCGCGCCGCTGCGTGTCCTGGAAGAAGGAGTTGCCGCCGTCGATGATGGTGTCGCCCTTGCCCAGCACCTCCAGCAGTGAATCGATCGACTCGTCGACGGGCGCGCCGGCCTTGACCATCACCAGCACGGCGCGTGGGGGTTTCAGAGTGTTTGCCAGGTCTGCGAAGGAGTAGGCGGGGTGGAAATCGCCCTCCTTCGCGTACCGCTCCATGAAATCGTCGGTGCGCTGGCGGGTGCGGTTGTAGACGGCCACCCGGACGCCGTGCGAGGCGAGGTTGCGGGCGAGGTTCATGCCCATCGTCGCCAGGCCGACGACCCCCATCTCGTTCGCGGGCATGGTGCAAACGTTACTCGTGGGCGTTTTCGGTGTGGAGCGTCACAGATGGAGATCGACAGCAGGCAGATCCGTCGCCTGATCCGGCAAGGTCGCAGCCGGGAGCGCACCTTCGACCGCGTCCTGCGCCGCCAGGGATGGCTCGACCCGGTCGGCGAGACCATCCAGAAGGCGGTGGGAGCCTTTTACGACAGCCTGGGCGCGCCGGGGAAGTCGCTCAAGGACCTGATGCACGGCACCACCGTCCTGGGTCATCCACTCCACCCCGCCATCACCGACTTGCCCATCGGCGCCTGGAGCGTCGGCGTCCTGGCGGACTGGCTGTTCGTGACCACAGGGCGAGTTCCGGCCGTGGCCGGCGACCTCGGCCTTGCGATTGGCGTCGCGGCCGCGATCGTCGCGGCGATGACGGGGTACACGGACCACCACGAGACGGTCGGCCATGGGCGGCGGGCGGCAACCGTGCACGGCCTGACGATGACCGTGGTGGTGGTGATCGAGCTGGTCTCCATGGGCATGCGGCTGTGGGCCCCGGACATGCGGACTGGGGCGATCGCGCTGGCGACGGGCGCGTGGTTGCTCGCGGTGGTGGGCGGTTACGTCGGTGGCCACCTGACGTTTGCGATGGGGACGGTCGTCAACCACAACGCGTTCTTCGAGGGGCCGATGGAGTTCGTGCGCGTCGGCTCGCGTGAGGATTTTCCCGAGGGGGAGATGAAGCGGGTGGAGGCGGAGGGACTGCCGGTGGTCATCATGCGTCGCGAGGGGCTGCTGCACGCGATCGGCGCGGTGTGCTCTCACGCGGGTGGGCCGCTGCAGGAGGGGAAGCTCGAGGGCGAGGTCGTGACCTGTCCGTGGCACTACTCGCGGTTTCGGTTTGGGGATGGGAAGGTGGTGGGTGGGCCGGCGACGTTCGATCAACCGCCGCTCTTGGTGCGGGAGCGCGGGGGGGCGGTGGAGGTCAAGCTCTTTCATCCGCTGAGGTAGTTCCGGGCGCGGGGACGACGGACGGTGAAGGGGGAGACAGGGTGGGCTT
>Ga0209376_1000559_pt1 | contig 40494 bp, 37 predicted proteins | sample GraSoiAngelo_134_FD_185891 | JGI IMG/M metagenome (GOLD analysis project Ga0209376, IMG submission 185891) | Grasslands soil microbial communities from the Angelo Coastal Reserve, California, USA - 14_0929_05_30cm (SPAdes) (version 2) | ecosystem: Environmental > Terrestrial > Soil > Grasslands ...
CAACCGCTACGCCGCGATCGGAACGTCCCGCGAGATCGTGGTGTACCGCCTGGCCGATAGCGCTGAGACGTGGCTGACAGCCGAGACAAGCCCGTCCAGCGCTGATGGCCTGGCGTTCACGCCGGACAGCGGCACGCGATGGGTCTCGACGGCCGGATGAGCGCTGCGCTGCAGTCGGATCGCGCGAGCCGCCCGCGGCGCGTGTTCCTGTACGACCGCGACCGCTACATCTACAACGACCTCACTCGACGCACCGGCGCCCTCGTCTTCTCGGCGGCGCACGCGGGAGAGCTGTCATTCGAGTCTCCGAAGATCCAGAACGGTGTCTTCACGTGGGAGATCGTCGATGCGCTCGTCTCCGGGAAGGCGGACGTCAATCGGGACGGCACGATCACGCTGGACGAGCTCCAGGCCTACGTCTCCCGCAACGTCGCCGTGAAGACGGGCGGGCTCCAGCGACCGACGATGGATCGCGACAACATCCACCAGCGGTTCGGGTTCCCCGTCCTCCGTTAGCCGCCGCTAGTCCGCCTGACGTCTCAGGAACGCGGGAACGTCGAAGTCGTCGCCCCCGACGGCGTCGTCGACCTCGGCGCGCACGTCAGCCGGGCGCCGTCGCCACGGCGCGGCTCCGGTCACCGCCGGAGGCCGGTTGCCCCGCGACAGGTCCACGATTTTTCCTGGCGGTGAGGCGGCGTCCTTGCGCTCGGTGAAACCGGTGGCGATGACGGTGATGCGCACCTCGTCACCGAGGGCCGGCTCGATCACGGCGCCGAAGATGATGTTGGCCTCCTCGTGGGCGGCTTCCTGCACGATGCGGGCGGCCTCCTCGACCTCGTGCAGCGAGAGATCGGTGCCACCGGTGAAGTTGATGAGGACACCCTTGGCGCCGGCGATGGCCGTATCGTCGAGGAGGGGGCTGGCCACGGCCTTCTGAGCGGCGTCGAGGGCCCGGTGCTCGCCGTGCCCCACGCCGGTGCCCATCATCGCGATCCCCATGCCCGACATGACCGTCCGCACGTCGGCGAAGTCGAGATTGATGAGCCCGGGAACGAGAATGAGGTCGGAGATCCCCTGCACGGCCTGCTGCAGCACGGAGTCGGCGACGCGGAAGGCGTCCATCAGCGGGGTGCCGCGGTCCACGACGGAGAGCAGGCGCTGGTTGGGAATCGTGATGAGCGTGTCGACCACGGTTCGCAGTGATTCCAGCCCCGCCTCTGCCTGCAGCATGCGCCGGCGCCCCTCGAAGTGGAACGGCTTGGTGACGACGGCGACGGTGAGGATGCCGAGGTCCTTGGCCAGCGACGCGACGACCGGCGCGGCGCCCGTCCCGGTCCCGCCGCCGAGACCGGCGGTGATGAACACCATGTCGGCACCCGACAGGAGCCGCGTGATCTGCTCGGGATCTTCGAGTGCAGCATCACGGCCCACGTCGGGATTCGATCCCGCGCCGAGTCCCTGCGTGAGCTTCGCTCCGAGCTGCACCTTCACCGGCGCCGGTGACGCGCGGAGGGCCTGACTGTCGGTGTTGGCGACGATGAACTCCACGCCGGTGAACTGCGCGGTGATCATGCGGGTGACCGCGTTGCTGCCCCCACCCCCGAGGCCGATGACCTTGATCTTGGCGGCCTGCGGAGCCTCGTCGAGCTCGAACAGCGGCCGTCGTCCCCGCTCCTTGTCCATCCGGGCCTCCTCTCGCTTCCTCGCTAACAGTGTCGGGTGGGCGGCCTTGCGACGCCGCCGACGCCTCCTAGAAGACTTCACTGAACCAGCCCGCGAGTCGGTGCGCGATGCGACCGAACAGATGGTCCTCCGCGCTCGCCGCCGGCGTGCCCGCGACGGCGGGCCGGCGGGCACCGTAGAGCGCAAGACCGACCGCGGTGGCGTAGATCGGGCTCTTCACGATGTCGGCGAGTCCGCCGACGGTCTCGGGCAGGCCGCGGCGAACGGGAAGATCGAACACGGCTTCGGCCAGCTCGGGAATGCCTTCCATGATGGAGGTGCCGCCGGTCACGACGACGCCCGCGGTGGCCGCGTCCTGGAACCCCGCCTTCGTCAGCTCGCGCGCGACGAGTGTGAAGATCTCCTCCACCCGCGGCTGAATGATCTCGGACAAGATCTGGCGCGAGAGCGGTCGGGGCTTGCGGCCGCCCACCGACGGGACGTCGATCATCTCGCCGCCCGAGATGAGCGTGGTCAGCGCGCACCCGTAGCGCCGCTTGAGATCCTCGGCCTCGGCAGCCGGCGTGCGCAGGCCCACCGCGATGTCGTTGGTGATGTGGTCGCCGCCGACGGGCAGGATCGCCGTGTGCCAGATGGCGCCGTCCCGGAAGAGCCCGACGTCGGTGGTCCCGCCACCGATGTCGAGAAGGACCACGCCCAGCTCACGCTCGTCGGAATAGAGCACGGCTTCGGCCGAGGCGAACGGCTCCAGCACGATGTCGTACACCGTCAGGCCGGCGCGGTTGACCGAGCGCACCACGTTGTGCACCGAGGTGATCGCGCCAGTGACGATGTGCACCTCGACCTCGAGCCGCACCCCCGTCATCCCGACGGGCTCGCGGATGCCGTCCTGCTCGTCGACGACGAACGTCTGCGGGAGCACGTGGATGATCTCGCGGTCCTGAGGCAGGTTGATGGCCCGCGCGGCGTCGATGGCGCGCTGGACGTCGACCACCGAGACTTCGCGGTCCTTGTTGCCGACGGCGACGACGCCGCGGCTGTTGACGCCCCGGATGTGGCCGCCGGCGATGCCCGCGTACACGCCCGACACTTCGACCCCGGCCATCTGCTCGGCCTCGCCCACGGCCTGGCGGATCGCCTCCACGGTCGCGTCGATGTTCACGACGACCCCCTTGCGCAAGCCACGGGACGGCGCCGTGCCGACTCCCACCACGTCGATGCTGCCGCTGGCGTTCGGCTCGGCGATGACCGCGCAGATCTTCGTCGTGCCGACGTCGAGCCCGACGACGTACTCCTTGAGTCCCTTGCGAGCTATCCCTGGCCTCCCTTCCTCAGGACGACCTGGTCGCGGAAGCGAAGATCGATCGTGGTGACACCCTCGCCCGTGCGCCCGATTTGCGCGAGCACGCCGGCGAGCCGCGCCAACCGTTCCTCCCATTCCTCGGCGCCCAGCCGGACCTCGATGCCATCGACGGTGTAGAGGACCGGGCCCTCGCGGCCGCTCATGTCGATCTCGGAGATCTCGCCGACGAGCGCGCTGCCCGACCGCAAGAGCGAGCGGATGAGCGTGAGCGCCGCGCGCGCCTTCGGCCCCGGCTCATCGGTGCGAAGCGCGGCCAGCTCGGCCTCGCTCAGGCCGCTGATCACCGGAACGTTCGGAGCGACGGCGTGCGGTTCTTCGCCGAGCAATCGCCCTTCTTCGTCGAGCCAGTGCAGCGTGCCGTTCGACACGAGCGTGAAGGGTCGTCGCTCCTCGACGAGGATCGTCACCCGGTTGGGCAGCTCGCGGATGACGTCGGCGCGCAGGATCTCGGGCACGGTCTGCAGGCGTGCGGTGACGGTGGCCGGGTCGATGCGAAAGATGTTGGCGCGGGCGGGAATCCCGGCGGCCTCGACCACGCGCTCGGCCGACACCCGCGACACGCCGCGCACCTCGACGCCGGCGATGGCGAATCGCGGCGCCGTGAGGAGCCAGCGCACCCCACCGGCGACGCCGCTCCCACCAGCGACGACGATGACCGCGATCGCCAGCCACCGCCGTGTTGCCGACCGTCGGGCCCGCGTCCGGGCGGCGCCAGCCGACCGAGAGGCGGCGCGGCCGACCTTCTGGCGCGCGATGAGCGCCGAGCGCTCGCCCACGTCACCCGGCCACGACGGCTGCCCTCGGGGCGACAGCAGCCCGTTACTCACCGATGATCCGGATCTCGTTCTCCAGCACGATCCCGTAGTGCGCCTGGACGCGCTCCCGGGTGAGCTCCATCAGGGCCTGGACGTCGGCGGCCGTGGCCCCACCGCGATTGACGATGAAGTTGGCGTGCTTGGCCGAGATCTCGGCGCCGTTGAAGCGCTTGCCCTTGAGGCCGACCTTCTCGATCATTCGCGCCGCGGTCTCGCCCGACGGGTTCTTCCAGACGCATCCGGCCGAGGCCAGCGCCAGCGGCTGGCTCGACTTCTTCTGCTTGAGCCGCTGCTTGATGTCTTTCTGGATCTCGCTCAGCGGCCGGCGGTGCAGACGCAGCCGGCAGCCGATCAGCACGGTACCCGCCGGGAAGTGGAACGCGCGATACGTGAAGGCGCCCGCGTTGGGCTTGAACTCGCCCAGCGTGCCGTCGGGATAGAGGAAGTAGGCCGCACTGACGAAGTCGCCGATGCAACCGTCGGGCGTGCCGGCGTTCATCGCCAGCGCGCCGCCGATCGTCGCCGGAATCCCGACCAGACACTCGAGGCCGCCCAGGTTGAGCGCGGCCCCCTCGCGGATGAGCGCGGAGAGGCTGGCCCCGGCCCCGGCCACGGCCTCCTCGCCGTTGAACTCGGAGCGCCCGAGGCAGCCTTCGAGCTTGAGCACGACGCCGCGCACGCCGCGGTCGCGCACGAGCAGGTTGTTGCCGCCGCCGATGACGACGACCGGAAGCTGCTCGCGCTCGGCGAAGAGGAGCGCGTGACGGATGTCGTCCACGTCTTGCGGCACGACGAAGATGTCGGACGAGCCACCGATACGTAACGAGGTATGAAAGCTCAGGGGCTCCTTGAACCGGACTTCCCCCCGAATTTCTCCTAGCATGTCGTCCTCCCTCCGCAGGAGCCGGCCTCGAGTCGGAGCAAGAGATCCGGACCGATCTGGCCCACGTCCCCGGCGCCGAGCGTCAGCACCAGGTCTCCGGGCCGCGTGATGTTGATCAGGTGCTCCACCGCCCGCGCGCGGCCGCCGCCGACGTACGTCACGTCGCGGTGGCCGTGGGCGCGGATCGCCCCGGCCAGTTCCTCGGCGCTGACGCCGGGGATCGGCTTCTCACCCGCCGCGTAGATGTCCAGGACGACGAGGACGTCGGCCTGGTTGAAGGCGGTGAGGAACTCCTGGCGCAGGTGATGAGTGCGCGAATACCGATGCGGCTGAAATACGGTGACGAGCCGACTCTCGAAGCCAGCCTTGGCGGCGGCCAGCGTCGCGCGGACCTCGGCGGGATGGTGACCGTAATCGTCGACGACGGTCACGCCGCCCGCCTGGCCGCGTACCTGGAAGCGTCGCTGCACGCCGGTGAAACCGGCCAGCGCCTTCTGGATCGCGTCGAACGGAATCTCGAGATCGAGCCCGACGCCGATGGCGGCGAGGGCATTGAGGACGTTGTGGCGGCCGGGAATCTGCAACGTACACTCACCGAGCCGCGTCCCGCGATGGACGACGTCGAAGCGGCTGGTCAGCCCCGACAGGTGGACGCGCCGGGCCACCAGATCCGCGCTCGACGCCAGGCCGTACGTGATGAGGCGCTTCTCGAGGCGCGGGATCAGCATCTGGATGTTCGGCTGGTCGAGGCACAGCACCGCCGAGCCGTAGAACGGCACCTTGTTGACGAAGGCCAGGAAGCCTTCCCGGATCGCGTCGAGCGTGCCCCAGTGGTCGAGGTGCTCGGCGTCGATCGTCGTGACCACGGCGATGGTCGGCGTGAGGGTGAGGAACGAGCCGTCCGACTCGTCGGCCTCGGCGACGAGGAAGTCGCCTTGACCGAGCCGGGCGTTGCTTCCGAGGCTCGACACGCGGCCGCCGACGATGATGGTCGGATCGTGGCGGCCCTCGGCGAGGACTGCCCCGACCATCGACGTCGTCGTCGTCTTTCCGTGCGTGCCGGCAACGGCAATGCCGTACTTGAGTCGCATCAGCTCGGCCAGCATCTCTGCGCGCCGAATGGCCGGGATGGCGCGATGGCGAGCGGCCTGGACTTCCACGTTGTCGGCGGCCACGGCGGACGAATAGACGACGACGTGGGCGCCCTCCACGTGGCCGGCCTCGTGCCCCGAGAACACCTTGACGCCCAGCCGCTCGAGGCGCTCGATCGCCTCGTTGCGCTTCAGATCCGAGCCGGTCACGCGGTAGCCCAGGTTGGCCAGGATCTCGGCGATGCCCGACATCCCGATGCCGCCGATGCCGACGAAGTGGATCTGCTGGTAGCGCTTAAACATGGGCGTGCTGGGAGATGTTGAGGAGGACGCCCGTGCCCGCCATCGTGACGAGCAGAGCCGAGCCTCCGAACGAGATGAAGGGCAACGGCAACCCCTTGGTCGGCAGGGCGCCGGTCACGACGCCGAGATTGACGAGCGTCTGGGTTGCGATGAGCACGGTGATGCCGAGCGCCAGGTAGGCGCCGAAGGGATCGGGGGCGCGCAGCCCCACGCGCAGGCCCCGCCACACCAGGACGGCGAAGAGCGCGATGATCGCCAGGGCGCCGACGAACCCGAGCTCCTCACCGATGACGGCGAAGATGAAGTCCGTGTGCGCCTCCGGCAGGTAGAAGAGCTTCTGCTTCGACTCGCCGATGCCGCGGCCCAGGAGGCCGCCGCTGCCCAGCGCCAGCCACGACTGAATGATCTGAAATCCGCTGCCGCGCGGATCGCTCCACGGGTCGAGGAACGTCGTGATGCGTCGCAGCCGATAGGGCGCGAGCCAGATCGCGAGTGCGAGGAACGGCAGCGCCGCGCCGATGATGAAGCCCAGGTAGCGCACCGGGCTCCCGGCGAGATAGAGCAGCGCAAACGTCACCGCGACCAGCGTGAGGCAGTTGCCGAGGTCGGGTTGGGCCAGGATCAGCACGGCCAGCGCCACGGTGATCGCCAGCGGCTGGAGCAATCCGCGGCGGAAGTCCTCGATCTCGGCGCGCTTCTGCGCGAGGTAGCCGGCCAGGTAGATGACCAGCGCCAGCTTCGCGAGCTCGGCCGGCTGGAACGAGACCGGCCCCAGACGCAGCCAACGTCGCGTGCCGTTGATGGGCTGAGCCAGCGGCGGCACGAGCACGAGGACGAGGAGCACGCCGGCGGCGAGCAGGACCGGCCAGCCGAGGCGCTCCAGGCGCCGGTAGTCGATGCGAAGCGCGACGAGCAGACACCCCGCACCCAGCAGCGCCCAGACGAGCTGCTTCTTGAGGAACAGGTAGGGATCGTGGAAGCGATCGGCCGCCACGATGGCGCTCGCCGAGTAGACCATCACGACGCCGGCCGACAGGAGGAGCACGACGGCGCCGAAGATCCACATGTCCGGCCGGAGCTTGCGCGGCATATCAGCGCGGCTCCGAGCAGCGAGCACCACGAGGCCCGAGGGAGGAGCCGACCGCAGCGTACGTGGCCGTAGGAGCTGAGGCGCGCCGAGCGACGAGGCGACACTTCAGAGGTTCGACGATCGTACGTGAGGATCGGTGTGGTTGTGCGAGCCCGCAGCGCCGCCTCGGCGTGAGGCGAGCCTGCGTGAATCCGAGAACGAAGTGGGGCGACACTGATCGGAGCCGCATCAGGCAAGCCCCTGCACGAGGCCGCGGAAGACATCCCCGCGATGTTCGAAGTTGTCGAACATGTCGAACGAGGCGCATGCCGGCGAGAGCAGCACCACGTCGCCGGGCCGGGCCGCGTTGCGGGCGGCATGCAACGCGCCCTCGAGCGACACGCTCTCGGTCACCGGGATGCCCGCCCGGGCCAGCGCGCTACCGATCTTGCCTCCGTCCTGGCCGATGACCACCGCGTGGAGCACCCGACCGCGAGCGGCGTCAGCCAGCGCCGTGAAGTCCTGGCCCTTGCCGATGCCGCCGGCGATCAGAACGATCCGTTCGCTGAAGCTCTCGAGCGCCTTGATCGTGGAGGCGACGTTGGTGCCCTTGGAGTCGTTGTAGTAATGCACGCCCTTGAGATCTCGGACGAACTCGATGCGATGGGACACCCCGCGGAAGCGCGTGATGCCGCGGCGAATGGCCTCGGGCGCGATGCCGGTCCACAACGCGCAGGCCGTGGCGGCCAGTACGTTCTCGACGTTGTGCGCCCCGCGCAGGAAGATCTCGCCGAGGGGGCAGATGCGCTCGACGTGGCCATTGAGCTTCGCTGCCACCCAGTCGCCGTGCACGAAGACCCCATGCTCGAGCTCGCGGCGCCGGCTGAACAGCACGACGCGGGCCCTCGTGCGCCCCGCCAGGCCCGCCGCCGCCTCGTCGTCGGCGTTGAGCACCGCGCAATCGGCCGACGTCTGGTTCAGGAAGATTCGCGCCTTGGCGTCCAGGTACGCCGCGAAGCTGCCGTGTCGATCGAGATGGTCCGGCGTCACGTTGAGCACCGCGGCCACGCGCGGGTGGAAGGCCTCGGTCGTTTCGAGCTGGAAGCTCGACACCTCACACACGACGAGGCCGTCGGCACCGAACGTGAGCGCGTGAGCCGCGAGCGGCACGCCGATGTTGCCGCCCACGAGCACTGGACGGGCCTGCTCGGCGAGCAGCGCGCCCGTGAGCGCGGTGGTCGTCGTCTTGCCGTTGGTCCCGGTGATCGCGATGGTGTCCGCCTCCATCGCGCGCCAGCCCAGCTCCAGCTCACCGATGATCGGGATGCCCTCCGCTCGGGCCGGCACCACCAGGGGCGAATCGAGCGGAATCCCCGGGCTCAGGACGACCAGGTCGGCACCCTGCGTCACTTCCGGGTGGCTGCCGCCCACCAGGAGGGTCACGCCGAGCGCCAAGAGCCCGCGTGCATCAGCGCCGAGCGCAGCGAGCGTCTTCTGATCGCTGGCGATCACACGCGCGCCGGCGGTCTGGAGCAGGCGCGCGGCGGCCAGGCCGCTCTTGCCGAGACCAACGACGGCGACCCGCCGGCCGGCGAGGCTCTCCAGATACGCACGTCCCCGCGCCACGACGTCCGCGTCCTTCAGTGGGCTCACGCCGCTCGCCTCACGCTGGCGGTCATCGCAGCGTTGCTCATCGCAGCTTCAAGGTGCTGAGCGCGAGCAGCGCCAGCGCGAACGAGACGATCCAGAAGCGCACCACGATCTTGGGCTCGGCCCAGCCCTCCAGCTCGTAGTGGTGATGGAGCGGCGCCATGCGAAAGACCCGTCGTCCGGTGAGCTTGAAGGACGCCACCTGGATGATGACCGACACCGCCTCCACCACGTAGAGCCCGCCGATGAGCGGCAGCAGCAGCTCGGCCTTGGTCACCACTGCCAGCGTGCCGATGGCGCCACCCAGCGCCAGCGAGCCGACGTCGCCCATGAAGACCTGCGCCGGATGGCAGTTGAACCAGAGAAAGCCGATGGCGGCTCCGATGAGCGCCCCGCAGAAGACCGTGAGCTCTCCCGCGCCCTTGACGTTGGTGATCCTCAAGTAGTCGGCCGCCCGGAAGTTGCCGGTCAAGTACGCGATCACCGCAAAAGCGCCGCCGGCCATGATGATGGGGCCGATGGCGAGCCCGTCGAGGCCGTCGGTGAGGTTCACCGCGTTCGAGGCGCCCACGATCACCAGGGTCGCGACGGGAATCCACCACCAGCCGAGATCCAGCACCCAGCCCTTGAGGAAGGGGATGGGCAGCAGCGGCGTCCAGCCGTTGGCCGCGGGCTGCCAGAGGATGATCTGGAGCACGCCGAGCGCGAGCAGGAGCTGCATCAGGAACTTCGTGCGCGCGGTGAGGCCCTTGCGCTTCTTGACCTTGCGCGCGTCGTCCCAGAATCCGATCAGGCCGAATCCCGCCGTCGCCAGCACCACCACCCAGACGTAACGGTTGCGGAGATTGGCCCACAGGAGCGTCGAGCCGATCAGCGCAGCCAGAATGACGAGCCCGCCCATCGTCGGCGTGCCCTTCTTCGAGCGGTGACGCTCCGGCGTGTCCTCTCGAATCGTCTCGCCCCCGTGCTGCCACTCCTTCAGCTTCTGGATGAGCGGAGGCCCGATCAGCAGCGAGATCACCAGCGCCGAGATCAGGGCCATGACGGAGCGGAACGTCAGGTACCGGAAGACGTTGAAGAGGATGTGATCCTTGGCCAGTGGCACGAGCAGGTGGTAAAGCATCCGTTACGCTCATCTGTGTTCCGGCCGGGTGAGTCGCGCGACCAGCGCGTCCGCGACGCGCTCCATCTTCATGCCGCGCGAGCCTTTGACGAGAACGACGTCGCCGGGGGTGACACGCTTGAGCAGGTGGGCGACCGTGTCCTCGAACGTCATACCGTGCCAGGCCTCGGGCAACCCCTCCTCGCGAGCCACCTGCACGGCCTGCAGCATGTGACGGCCGAGCGCGACGAACTCGGCGGCGCCGCTCGCCACCACCTGCCGTCCCACCTCGCGGTGGGCGGCATCGGTGACGTCGCCCAGCTCCAGCATGTCGGCGAGGACGACGACGAGCCGGCGGCCGTTGCGGGCCACTGCCGCGGTCTCGAGCGCTGCGCGCACCGACGCCGGATTGGCGTTGTAGGTGTCGTCGAGGATCCGTACGGGCCCGGCGTCGCGCCACACACAGCGGCCCTTCACCGGCCGCGCCGATTGCAAGCCGCGCACGATCTCGTCCAGGCTGAAACCCAGCACGACGCCGGTCGCCGCGGCCGCGAGGGCGTTGCCCACGTTGTGGCGGCCCGAGAATCCCAACGCCACCTGCCGGCGTTCGCCGGCAGCCTCCAGCTCGAAGCGCACGCCTGACGTGTCCTCGATCGGCTCACCGACGGCACGGACCGCCGCGCTCGCCTGTCTCCCGTAGGTGACCACCCGGGCCGCGGTGTCCCGCGCCATGCCGGCGACGCGGGCGTCGTCGGCATTCAGCACCGCGGTCCCGTCGGCGGCGAGTGATCGCACGAGCGCCGCCTTCTCCTCGCGCACGCCGTCGAGCGATCCGAGGAACTCGGTGTGCACCGGCGCCACCGTCGTGACCACGCCGACCGTCGGAGCGGCCACGGCGCTGAGCGCGGCGATCTCGCCCTTCTGATTGGTGCCGATTTCCACCACGAGTGCCTCGTGCTCGGCGGTCAGCCGCAGGAGCGTGAGCGGCAGCCCCCACTGGTTGTTGAAGGAGGCTTCCGGCTTCAGCACTCGCCAGCGCGTCCCGAGCACCGCGGCGATCATCTCCTTCGTCGTGGTCTTGCCGTTGGAGCCGGTGACGGCGACGACCGGAATGGCGAAGCGCTGGCGGTGGTACGCAGCGATCTGGCCGAGGGCCCGCGTCGTGTCCTCGACGAGCACGAGCGGCACCCCGGCCGGGATCGGATCGGGCACGTGGTGTACGACCAGGCACGAGGCCCCGCGACTCGCGGCCTCGGCCACGAAGTCGTGGCCGTCGAGCCGATGACCCTGGATGGCGAAGAAGGCTTCACCGACCCCCAGCGCCCGTGAGTCGATGGCGATGCCACTGACCGGCACGGCGAGATCGCCGACGACGAGCGCCCCCTGGGTGGCGCGCACGAGATCCTGGACGGTGAAAGTCGCCATCGTCAGCTCGCCGTCCGCTGTAAGAGCTGGCGCGCGACCTCGCGGTCGTCGAACGGCAGCACCTCGGCGCCGATGATCTGGTACGTCTCGTGCCCCTTGCCGGCGATCACGACGGTGTCGCCCGAGCGCGCCCAGTCGAGCGCCGCGCCGATCGCGGCACGCCGCTCGACCTCACGGACGTGGGGACCGTCGCCGCCGCCCCGCTTCACGCCCACCAGGATCTCGTCGATGATGGCGTCCGGCCGTTCCGAGCGCGGATTGTCCGACGTGACCCACACGCGATCGGCGAGGCGCGCCGCGATCTCGCCCATGATCGGCCGCTTGCCGCGATCGCGGTCGCCGCCGCAGCCGAAGACGACGCCGAGCCGGCCGCGGGTCAGCTTGCGTGCGGTCGCCAGCACGCGCTCGAGCGCGTCGGGCGTATGCGCGTAGTCGACGACGACCAGGAACGGCTGGCCAGCGCGCACTTGCTCGAAACGCCCGGGCACGGCGCCGACGGTGCCGAGCGCCCGGGCGATGGCCGCCGGCTCGAGACCGAGGGCCAGCCCCACACCGACGGCCCCGAGGAGGTTCATCACGTTGTGCTCACCGATCAGCGGCGACGTGAGGTGGAGATCACCGCGTGGCGTGCGTGCGTGCAACCGGATGCCTTGAAGCGTGGACGCGTGCTCGACGGCACGGATCCGAGCGCTGGCTCCCAGGCCGAACGAGAGCGTCGGGACATCAAGACCCTTCACCATCTCGGCCCCGGAAGGATCGTCAGCATTCACGACCGCGGTGCGTCCGGACTTCGGCGACTGAGCGAGCAGCTCGAACAGACGACGCTTCGCCCGACGGTACTCATCGAGCGTGCCATGAAAATCGAGATGATCCTGTGTCAAGTTGGTGAACACGGCGACGTCGAACGTCAATCCCTCGACGCGGGCAAGCGCCAGCGCGTGCGAGGAGACCTCCATCGCGACCGCCCGGACCCCGTCAGCGTACATACGTGCCAGCATTGACTGAAGCTCGAGCGCCTCGGGGGTAGTCTGGCCGGCGGGCAGCGTTTCGGCGCCGATCCGGTACTGGATGGTGCCGATGACGCCCGTCCGTAACCCTCGCGATTGCAAAAGCGCGTCCACGAGATAGGACGTGGTCGTCTTGCCATTCGTTCCAGTGATCCCGACGACGGTGAGCTGCCGCGACGGATGGCCGTAGTACGCGTCCGCGGCTCGAGCCAGCGCCAAGCGCGCCGACGGGACGATGATCTGCGCCACGTCCCCGTCCCCGACCGGCGGTCCCTCGGTCACGATCACCGCAGCGCCCCGGGCGATCGCTTCGGGAACGAACCGTCGCGCATCCTGCTTGAAGCCGGGAACGGCGACGAAGCAGTCGCCGGGCGCGACCTTTCGAGAGTCGGCCGCGATCCCGCCGATCGCCGCGGGCGGCGCGCCGATCATCCGCGTCTCGCCCAGCGCGGCCACGAGCTCGCTCACCGGCATCGACCGTTTAGCCATGTCGCTTCTCGACGCCCCTCACCGTCGCGATCGCCGGCCATCTCACCGCTCGCGTCGGACCCGCAGAACCACGACCATTTCACCGCTCGGCTCGCCGCCCGAGCGCGACTCACCTCGCACAGCCACTGTGTCATGGATTGGCCTCGCCGCGCTGCAGTGCACGCGAGGACGGCGTCAGCACGAGCCGCGCAGTGACGCCGGGAGCCAGGGCCGAGCCGGGTAACGGTGTCTGCTTCACCACGCTGCCGTGGCCGCTCACTTCGACGCGCACGCCGAGAGGCGCCAGCATCGAGAGCGCCTGGCGCAGCGGCCGGCCCCGCAGGTCGGGCATGATGGCGGCGACGCCATCGCCCTCGGGGTCCGAGTCCGAGCTCGACACCAGCCGCACCCGCGGGGCCACCGGCTCAGGACCTGGGCCGCTGACGATCTGAAGGGGCGGCGTGTCCTGAGGCGGCACGTCGAGGTAGCGCAGCACCTCGCGACCGATCGCCGAGAAGATCGGGGCGGCCGCTTCGCTCCCCCACTTCTCATTCTTCGGCTCGTCGAGCATGACGAGCATCACGAAGCGCGGGTCGTCGGCCGGAGCGAATCCGACGAACGACAGGACGCCTGGCGCCCGGGAATAACGGTGCGTGGCGGGGTCGAGCTTCTGGGCCGTGCCTGTCTTGCCGGCGACCGCGTAACCGGGAATTGCCGCGTTGTGACCGGTGCCGGCCTCCACGACGCTGATCAGGATGCGGGTCAGCGTGCGCGCCGTTTCGGGCGCGATCACCTGGCGCACGGCCTCGGGCTCGAAGCGGCGCGTCTCGCGGCCCTGAGCGTTGAAGACGGACTTCACCAGGCGCGGACGCATCATCGTTCCGCCGTTGGCCACCGCGCTGAACGCGGTCACCATCTGCAGCGCGGTGACCGACACCTCCTGGCCGAGCGACAGGGTAGGCAGCGACAGCGTCGACCACCGGGGTGGCTCACGAAGCTGACCCCGGCTCTCGCCGGGCAGGCCCAGCCCCGTCGGCCGACCGAACCCGAACGCCGTCATGTAGCGGTAGTAGCGCTCGGCGCCGAGCGCCAGGCCGACCTTGATCGATCCGACGTTCGATGAGTTCTGGAGCACCTCGCTGAACGTCAGCCAGCCGTATTTCTTCCAGTCGTGGATCGTCGTCCGGGCGATGGTGATCGCGCCGTTCTCGCCGAAGAACCGGTCGTCCGGCCTGACGACCCCCTCCTCGAGCGCCGCCGCGGCCAGGATCACCTTGAAGGTCGAACCCGGCTCGAACGGATCGGTGACCGCCCGGTTGCGCCAGTAATCTCGTGACGGCACGTCGAGGAACGTGTTCGGGTTGAACGTCGGCCGGATGGCGACGGCGAGCACGTCGCCCGTCCGCGGCTCCATGACGACGGCCATCGCCGCCCGAGCGCTCGTACGACGAAACGCCGCGTCGATCTCCCGCTCGGCGACGTACTGGATGTGAGCGTCGAGCGTCAGCATCACGCCCTGACCCGCCGCCGGAGTCTGCAGCACCCGCTGCATCTCGATCTCTCGCCCGAGCGCGTCGCGCCCCACCACGGCCTTGCCCGGTGTCCCCGCCAGCGTGTCGTTCCAGGCGCGCTCGATCCCCTCGAGGCCACCGTCGGTGCCCTCGAAACCGACGATGTGGGCCGCCAGTTCTCGGTTCGGATAGAGCCGGAGCGGCTCCGGCACGAGGGACAGGCCCGGCTCGCGCAGCTCGCGCACGCTCGCGGCCACGGCGGGCGGGAGGCGGCGCTTGAGCCACACGAACGGGCGCTCGCTCACCAGCGCCGCGTGCAACTCCTCCTCGGGCACCTTCACGATGGGCGCCAGTCGTACGGCGACCCGGACGGGATCGCCGACGGCTCGGGGCTGGGCAAACAGCGACTCGGCCGGGCTGGACGCGGCCAGCGGCGCGCCGTTCCGGTCGACGATCGGTCCGCGCTGGGCCTGGAGCGCGACGGATCTCGAGTACTGTCGCTCGGCCAGGCCGGACAGCTCGCGATAGCGGACGATCTGGAGCTGACCCAGCCGCGCTGTCACGCCGCCGAAGGCGAGGACGAGGGCCGCCGCCAGGAGCAGTACGCGCGTCCGCAGCCCGGTGACTCTCACGGCTCGAGTGGCGACCTCATGAAGCCCCAGGACATCGGGAGGCTCGCTGTGACCCGTCCCCCGTCGGCTGCGGCCTGTCCGCTGCCACCGGCGACGAACTCGCGGGCGACGCGGATCTGCTGGTGCGTCGGCACGGTGAGGCCGAGCTGACGGGCTCGCATCTCGACCCGGGCCGGCGATCGCAGCGTCGCCACCTCGACCTCGAGCTCGCGGAGAAGCATCTCCAGGCGGGCCCGCTCGACCCGCAACGTGTCGAGCTGGTAGCCGAGATGGACCTGCTGGACGCGCAACCCGACGACCGAGAGGCCACCCAGGACGAGGAGGAACGCACCGGCCAGGGTGAGCACGACCGAGCGCCGCACACGGGGATCCCGCTCTCGATGCAGTTGCTGTGTCTCTCTCACTGAATCCGCTCCAGCACTCGCAGCTTCGCGCTCCTGGCGCGGGGATTGGCCCGCACCTCGTCGTCGGTGGGCATCCGAGGCGACGGCTCGATCTCGGCATACTCGGCACGAGAGAGCTCACGGAACGTCTGCTTCACGATGCGGTCTTCACCCGAATGAAACGCGATCACGCCGAGCCGGCCCCCGGGAGCCAGGAGGCTCGCCGCCTGGGGAAGCGCCTGACGGAGCGCGCCCGGCTCGTCATTGACGGCCATGCGGATGGCCTGGAAGGTGCGGGTCGCGACGTGAAGGCGCTTCGGCCACGCCGCGCGGGGCACGGCGCTCTTCACGGCGGCGACGAGATCGGTGGTCGTGCGCAGCGGCCGCCGCCGCACGATGGCCCGGGCGATCCGCCGCGCCTGCGGCTCGTCGCCGTACTCCGTGAGGACACGGGTCAGCTCGGGCTCGGGCAGCCGATCGAGCAGCGCCGTCGCGGGCGGCCCCGTCGTCGGGTCGAGGCGCATGTCGAGCGGCTCGTCCGCCTGAAACGAGAACCCGCGCCCTGATGCTTCGAGTTGCTCGGACGACACCCCGAGGTCGAGCAGGATGCTCTCGGCGCGAGTGATCTCGTGGGCGGCGGCGGTCGCGGCGACGTCACGGAAGCTCGCGTGGGCCAGCGTCACGCGGTCACCGAAGCCAGCGAGCCGGGCGCGCGACCGCTCGAGCGCCTCGGGATCGACGTCGAGGCCGAGCAGACGCACGCTCGCAGGCGCCGTTTCCAGCAGAGCCGCCGCATGACCACCCATGCCCACTGTCCCGTCGATCACCCATCCCTCGCGCCGCGGCCGCAGCAAGAACACGACCTCGTCGACGAGGACAGAAACGTGAACCGCTACACTCCGAGCTGCGCCAACCGCTCGAACAGCGACGGGAGCCCCTCGCCGTTCGACCGCTCGTATTCCTCGAACCGGGGCCGGTCCCAGACCTCGAAGAACGGGCGACCCGGACCGACGAGCGTCACGTCCTTGACGAGCCCCGCGTGCTGGCGACTGTCCGGCGGCAAGAGGATCCGGCCGGCGCCGTCGAGCTCCACTTCCTTCGCCCGGGAGATGTAGAGTCGGCCGATCTTGCGCACCTCGGCGTTGAACTGGGACTGCTCGCTGATCCGCCGCTCCTGCCGCTCCCACTCCTGGAATGGGTAGACCTCCAGGGCGATCTCGTTGGGTACGACGACCAGTGGGCCCTCGTACCCGGCGAGCACGTCCCGGAACTTCGCCGGGATGCTCAGGCGCCCCTTCGGATCGACCGTGTGCTGGTACCGCCCTCTGAACATGACCCATCCCGGAGAGCCTTTTTTGGGACCATGGTCCACTTCATCCCACTTTGCCCCACTTCAGTGGCGACATTACAATTGTGAAAAAGACCTGTCAAGGGAAAAACCGACGATTTTCTAAGGGGATTCCGAACACCAACCGCGGGCTAGGTGTAGGGGTGGCCCCCCACCCGGCACGCCGCCGGTTGGGCCCCGGCTAGCGGGGTTGGTAGTACTGGAGGGCTTCGGGGATCCAGCCCTCGATCTGGCGGATCCTGGTCTCGGCCGCGGGATGGGTCGAGAGGAACTCCGGCGGACGGCCCTGACCGCGCTCAGCCTGCGCCATGCGTACCCAGAGGTCGCGGGACGCCGAGGGGTGGTAGCCCGCCTTGGCCATGAAGACGAGTCCCAGGTGGTCCGCTTCCGACTCCTGCGCGCGACTCCACGGAAGCAGGACACCGACCGTCGCGCCGGCGCCGAGCAGCGACGTGACGACCTTGACCGTTTGCGGATCGTTGCGCGAGAGCGCGACCTGCGTCGCCGCGAGCGTGGACTGCACGAGCAATGTTTGACTCACGCGCTCGCCACCGTGCCGGGCGATCGCGTGCGCGACCTCGTGGCCGAGGACGGCGGCGAGTCCCGCATCATCCTGCGTGATCGGCAAGATTCCCGTGTAGACGGCGACCTTGCCGCCGGGCAAACAGAAGGCATTCGCCTGCCTGTCCTCGAGGACTTTGAATTCCCACTGATAGTTCTTGCCCGTCGCGTCGGCGATGCGGCGGCCCACGCGCGTCACCTGTGTGTTCAGCACGGGGTCTTGCGACACTTTGCCCTTGCTCAGCACCTCGCGATACGCGCTGAGGCCCATCTGCACCTCGGTGCCTTCGGGCAGGAGGATGAGCTGGCTGCGCCCGGTCAGGGGCACCGTCTCGCACGCCGTGATGGCGAGCAACGCGGTGGCGGCGACGACGCGTGCGGGGAACGGCACGCGGGGATTCTAGCCGAACCCTCAGCGGTTCCGCACTCGTACCGACGTCGACATCGTCGTGGCGGCCCGCCGTGACGGATCCGCCGCCACGTGATCGGGTTCGGTCGTCAGCGTGATCGCAACGGTGCGCACGCTGGACGGCACGGAGGTCGGTGCGCCGCGGGCGTCGAGATAGCCCAGCGCGAAGTCGCGCACACCGTTGATGATGGGCTGCGCGCCGCCGCCGGCGTCGCGGCGCAGGACGCTTCCGCGCAGCAGCCAGGTCACGGTCTCGCCGGTCGCCGTGATGAGCCCATCACCATTCACGTCGAAGTGCAGGACGATCCGGCTCGGCTCCGCCACCGAAACGGCGGGAAAGTCGGCGCCCGCCTTCCCCTCGCCGGCGTGACGGATGTCGCGCGCCAGCCGCTCCAGCGCGATGCGCGCCGTCTGCTGGCTCTCCACGCGCGCGGCACCGAGGGCGTGGACGCGTTGACCATGCTCGAGGATGCCGAACACGCCGCTCAGCAGCAGACCGACGATCGCCAGCGCGACGAGGAGCTCCGCGAGTGACATCGTCCGCAGACTCGATGAAGCGGCGCGCGTCGTCAATGTCCGAAGTTGTGGTCGCCACGAATCCTGACAGCGGCCCGAGCGTCGTCGATGGCCGCGAGACGACTGGTCAGCCGATCGGCGCTCGGCGATCCCCCCACGGTCGCGCCCGCTCGAACGCGGCGCTGGCGCGTAACACCGTCGCGTCGTCGAGACGCCGACCGACGATCTGAAGCCCCACCGGCAGCCCGCTCTTCGTGAAGCCAGCGGGCACCGATGCGGCCGGTTGACCCGTGAGGTTGAACGGGTACGTGAAGGGAATCCACCCGTAGAAGGACACGGGGCGTCCGGCGATCTCGGTGACCGTATCGACGCCGATCGGAAGCGGCGGGCACGCGACGGTCGGCGTCAGCAGAAGATCGTACTGGTCGAAGAGCGCGCGCGGATGCTGCCACCAGGCGAGGCGATCGAACCACGCCTGGACGTACTGGGTCGGCGGCTGGCGCAGGAACGTTTCCACCAGGGGCAACAGGCCAGGGTCGATCTCGCGGCGGCGATCGAGCGACGGAGCGAGCCGGATGGCCAGGCCGCCGCAGAACATCTGCTCCCAGGTCGACTTCGGTGACGGCCAGCCGGGCTTCACGTCCTCGACGCGGCACCCGAGCTCGCGGAAGGCTTTCGCGGCCTGGGCACAGACCGTCCGGACTTCCGGATCGACGGGGTCGTCCCCGCTGAGGTTGTCCGTGTACCCGACGCGAAGCCCTTTGACCGAACCGCGCAGCATCTTGCTCCACTCGATGCGCTGGGCTGGCAGCGAGTAGGGATCGCGTTCGTCGGGTCCCGAGCTCACCGCCAGCATCAGCGCCGCGTCGGCGACTGTGCGGGTCATCGGGCCGATGTGCGAGAGATTCCACGTCCCGCTTGCCGGGTACGCCGGGATGCGCCCCCACGACGCCTTGAACCCGAAGATGCCGGCGAACGAGGCCGGGATCCGGATCGACCCACCGCCATCGGTGCCGATGTGGAACGGCCCGAGGCCCGCCGCAGCCGCCGCCGAGGCGCCGCCACTCGAGCCGCCGGGAGACCGGTCCAGGGCCCAGGGATTGCGAGTCGCGCCGAAGAGCAAGTTGTGGGTGACGCCCAGCCATCCAAACGTCGGCGTGTTGGTCTTGCCGAGCATGATGCCGCCGGCGGCCTTGAGGCGCTCGACCATCGGCGCATCTTCGGTCGGCACGTTGTCGCGGTAGAGCGGCGTGCCGAACGTCGTGCGCACGCCCTTGGTGATGACGAGATCCTTCACCGAGAACGGCACGCCGTGGAGCGGACCCAGGCGCGCGCCCTTCCGACCAAGGGCCCGTTCGGCCGCCTTCGCGTCGCGCCGCGCAGCGTCGGCGTCGAGGGTCACGTAGGCGTTGATCTTCGGATTGATCTTCTCGATGCGGGTGAGGATGGCGTCCACCACCTCGACGGGCGAGACTTTCTTCCGCCGGATCAGCGCGGCCAGCTCGGTACCGGACAGCCAGCACAGGTCGTTGGTCATGACTACCTCCCGCGAAGCCGAGGATCGAGGGTGTCGCGCAGCGCATCGCCGAGCAGGTTCGATCCGAAGACCGCGAGGCTGATGGCGACGCCGGGGAAGAGCACGAGCCAGGGCGCCTTCTGGGCGAACTCGGCGGCCGACACGGAGAGCATGCGTCCCCACGACGGATAGGGCTCTGGAACACCCAGGCCGAGGAAGGAGAGCGCCGCCTCGACGAGGATGGCGCTGCCGAGCTGCGCCGTCGTGAGCACGATGAACGGGCCGATCGTGTTGGGCAGCACGTGGCGGAACGCGATGCGGAGGTGTTGGAGGCCGAGCGCGCGCGCCGCCTCGATGTACTGCATCTCGCGGATCGACAGCACGCTGGCGCGAATGATGCGCGCCGACCTGGGAATGATCGGGATCGAGATCGCGATGATGACGTTCTGGACCGACGGCCCGAGGGCCGCCGACATCACGAGGGCCAGCACCAGCAACGGTAAGCCCTGCAGGATATCGAGCAGCCGCTGGGAGATCAGGTCGGTCTTGCCGCCGAAGTAGGCGCTAAGCAGCCCGATGATCCCGCCCAGCACGGCGCCGAGCAGCGTGGACAACGCACCCACGACCAGCGAGACGCGCGCGCCGTAGACGATGCGGCTGTAGATGTCGCGTCCGAGATGATCGCTGCCCAGCCAGTGATTGTGGCTCGGCGGGGCCAGCGTGTCGGCAGCGTCGGTGGCGATCGGGTCGTACGTCGCGAGCGGCTCGGCGAAGATCGCCGTGACGACCATGATCAGCATCAAGAACGCCCCGGCTGCTCCCAGCGGCTTCTTGCGGCAGAAGCGGCGGATCGTCGTCGCGAGCCCCACCCCCGCGATGACGGTAGGCGCCGCGGTGATGACCTCGAGGCCGGAATCGGCGACGGCCGGCTTCGTCGCCATCTCAGACCTCCGGGCGCGGCGGCGGAGCGGCAGGCCGAGCAAAACGGTGCAGATGCGAGGCGGCGAGGAGCGACGACCGAGGCGTACGAGGTTGTACGTCGCAGGGAGGAGCAACGAGCCAACGACGCAGATGCGCCGTTTTCATCGGCCTGCTAGTCGGCATATTTGACGCGCGGGTCGAGCCAGCCATACATCATGTCGACCAACAGATTCGACAGAATCACCACGATCGCGGTGAACATCACGAGGTTCTGCACGATCGGATAGTCGCGCCAGATGATGGCCTGGACGAGGAACCGGGCCACGCCGGGAAGATTGAACACCGTCTCGGTGACCACGAGGCCCCCGATGAGGAAGGCGAACTCGATGCCGATGACGGTGACCACCGGCAGGATCGCGTTCTTGAGCGCGTGCCGCCAGATCACGACGCGCCCGGTCTGTCCCTTGGCCCAGGCCGTGCGCACGTAGTCTTCGCGCAGCACCTCGAGCATGGCCGAGCGCGTGATGCGCATGATGAGCGCCGAGGAGCGATAACCGACGGCGAAGGCCGGGAGCAGGAACTGGACGGCGTGGATCTTGAAATCCTCCGAGGCCAGCACCAGCGTCACCGGAGGAATCCAGCCGACCCAGGCGACGAGGCCCAGGATGATCACCATGCCGAGCCAGAACGAGGGCATGCTCAGCCCGGCCAGCGAGATCACGCGCAGCACGTAGTCGAGCATCGAGTCCTGCTTGATGGCACTGATGACCCCGGTGGGGACCCCGAGCGCGATCGCGATCAGCGTGGAGAGCACGGCCAGCTCCACCGTCACCGGGATGAGCGGCTTGATCACCTGCCAGGCGGGCAGGTCGTAACGATAGGACTTGCCGAGATCACCGGTCACGATCTCCCGCAGCCAGTCGACGTACTGCACCCAGATCGGCCGGTCGATCCCCAGCTCCTTCATGATGGCGGCCTTGTCGGACTCGCTCACGTAGCCGCCCGTCGAAAACAGGATGTCCACGATGTTGCCGGGGGCGAAGCGAAGCAGGACGAAGATGACGATCGACATGCCGAGGAGCGTGAGGACCGCGATACCGAGCCGGTGGAGGATATAGGTTCGCGTAGCGTGCTCCGCGGTGCCAGGCGACGGGGCGAGGACCGGGCGCCGGCCCCCCCCTGGCTGCGCCGTTACTTGTCGAGCCACACTTCCTGCATGCGGCCGTAGTTGTAGATGTTGTTGTGGGGGACGTAGTTCCGGACGTACGGCCACTGCATCACGTAGTCGAGCCGCCAGCTCATCGAGGGCCGGGCGCCGTCTTCCTCGAGCTTCTTCTGGATGTCCCAGACCATCTGCTGCCGCTTCTTGGCGTCGATCTCCTGAGACTGCTGATCGATCATCTTCATGACCTGCTCGTCGCAATAGCCCGTGTAGTTCCGGGGCGACCCGCAGGCGAAGTTCTCGTAGAAGTTGGCGTCGGGATCGTCGGCGCCGATTCCCGTGAGGTTCGCGCCGAGCTGGTACTCCTTGCGGGTGGCCAGGGGATGCCACTGGGCGGTGTCGACCTGCTTCAGCGTCGCCTCCACGCCGACCTGCTTCAGCTCGTTGATCACGAACGAGGCGAAGTCGACGTAGATCGGGATGTTGCGCGTGGCCATCTCGATCTTGAGCGGATTCTGCGGCCCGTAGCCGGCCTCGGCGAAGAGCTTCCTGGCCTTGGCCTTATCGTCGGCGGCCTTGCCGTACCCGGGCAGCGCGTTGAGATCCTTCTCCATCAATCCCCACACGCCGTACGGCTTGGGCTGCATCGAGGCGCCGACGGCGGCGCCGCCCTGGTGGACGGCCTTCACGTAGGCGCGCCGGTCGATGGCGAGGCTAACCGCCAGCCTCGCCTTCACGTTGTTGAAGGGCGGCTTGGTGTTGTTGACGAGCAGGTTGTCGACGACGGTCTGGCCGACGGTCTCGATCTTGATCTGCGGCACGGCCGCCTTCACCTGGTCGGCGATCGTCTTGGTCCCCTCACCGGGGAAGGTGATGTCGAGACGACCGGCCTGGAGCGCCGCGTACTTCGTCCCGCGCTCCACGATGACCACGTAGCGGATGCCGTCGAGATACGGCCGGCCCTTGACGAAGTAATCGGGATTCTTCACGAGGTCCACGTACTCGCCGCGCTTCCACTCCTTGAACTTGAACGGCCCGGTCCCGACACAGCGCGTGCGCATCTCGGCGGCGGCGACGTGGGCGGGATACACCGGCGAGTAACCGGACGCGAGCATGAGGAGCAGCGACGGCTGCGGCCGCTTGAGATGGAAGATGACGGTGTGCGGATCCGGCGCCTCGATGGTGTCGACGTTGGCGTACCAGTCCTTGCGCGGGTTGAGGCGCAGCTTGCCCTGGGCGTCCTTGGCCTCGCGGATCATGTCGAACGTGTACTTGACGTCCTTCGAGCTGAACGGCTGGCCGTCGTGCCACTTGACGCCCTTGCGGAGGAAGAACACCAGGTTGCGATAGTTGTCCTGCCACGACCACTTCTCGGCCAGCTCACCGATGACCGTGTCCAGGCTCTCGACCCGCTTCATCGGGTCGTACATGACGAGATTGTTGAAGCACGGCGCCGCCGGGAACACGCTCGAGATGGTGGCCGTCTCGTGGATCGAGAAGCCCTGCGGCAGGTCCTCGCGCTGCATGGCGTTGAGGACGCCGCCGGATTTCGGTGTCTGGCTGATCGCCGGAGTCCCGGCGACGATGACGGCGAGAACGACGGCCAGACTGACTGCGGCAACGACGCGCGACGGTGACATGCGGCCCTCCTGACGGAACACGACGGGATGACGGCGAGTGTACGTGAAAACAGTACCCCTCACAATCAGCGGCCCGCTAGAACAATCGCAACACGAGATGCATGGCGTACAGCGCGCCGCCGGCGAGACCACCCACCACGGTGCCGTTGACGCGGATGTACTGCAGGTCGTCACCCGCGTGCTCCTCGATGAGCCGGACCGCGCCGTCAGGCCCGAGCGCGCGCACGCCCTGCTCGATCAGCGCCGCGATGCGGCCGTGGTAACGGTCGAGCAGCTCGAGCGCGCGCGCCTTGACCCAGTGATCGATGTCGACCCTGAGCGCGGCGTCCTCGACGAGCGCCTCGCGCCACTGCTCGAGGCGGTCGGCGAGCCAGGTCACGGCCTCGGACTTGGGCCGGGCCAGGTCGCGCAGCAAGTTCTGCCGCACGGCAGTCGCCGCCTCTTCTGCCAGCTCCGCCACCAGGCTGCTGCCGAGCAGCTCGGCCTTCACCCCTTCGACGCGCGCGATGAGCGCGGGATCGGTCCGCAGCCGGACGACCAGGTCGGCCACGCTCTCGACCAGCTGGCGGCGGAGCGGGTGATCCGGGTCGCGGCCCGCCTCGGCGAGACCGGCGCGCAACGCGGTCACGATCCGCCGGCGGTCGATGAACCCGAGCAGATCGGCCAGGCCGAGCGCGAGCCGCGGATAGAACGCGGTGCGCTCGCGATAGCGCGCGATCAAGTCGTCGATCATCTCGGCGAGGGCCTCCTGAGCGTCGGGGCGCTCGAGCGCCTCGGCCAGGGCGCGCGCCAGCGACCCGCTGGCGCGCTCGACCCAGCCGTAGTCTCTCGCCAGCTCGAGCCCGGCCGCGACCAGCGGCGCCAGCGGCTGGGCCACCAGCAACCGCTGCAGGCGCGTGACGATCTCGCTGGCCGCGGTCGACGGCAGCTCGCGAGCCACCCACCCCAGCAGCATGCGCGTGACCTCCTCGAGGTCACGGCGGCTCGCCCACTCGGCGGCCCGCGCGATGAGCGTGGCGACGTCGAGCTTGGAGAGCTCCTGGGCCAGATACTCGCGGGTGAGCACGCGGTCGCCGACCATCGTCCCCACCCGCGTCGCCAGCATCTCCCAGTTGCGCGGGATGACGCCGGTGTGAGGAATCGGAAGTCCGAGCGGACGCCGGAACAGCGCGGTCACCGCGAACCAGTCCGCGAGGCCGCCCACCACGCCGGCCTCGGCGATCGCGCCGATCCAGCCGCCCCACCAGGTCGACCGGACCGGGTACGTCGCGATGGCCAGCCCGGCCGCGGCCAGCAGCACCGCGAGAGCGAGCCGCGGTTTTTGCCGCACTCGACCTACTCCAGGAGAAAGTCGAGCATGCGTTCAGTCGCGCTCGGCCCGGGCGGGTACGTGTGCGTGGCGCGGATGTCGCCCCCACTCCATGCGTGGCCCATCCCGGGAATCAGCCATGTCTCGAGCCAGGGGCGGCCGGAGGCGTCACGATAGAGCGAATAGACCGCACCTTCACGGCGATCCTCCGTGCTCGCCGTGACCCCGGCCAGACGCGCGAACATCAGCGCGAGCGCATCGAGGTTCACGGGATTCACGACGACGTCGTTGCTGCCGTGCCAGAGCGAGGCACGAACGCGGGCGGAGCTGGCGCCCATGGCGCCCCGGCACTCCGTGGCCGACTTCTCGCCGTTCACGTGCTGCCCGAGCATGCACTGAAGCCCGGCGTCGACGCCGACGCCACAGCGGTAGGGGCCACCGGCGGCCACGCCGACGCCGCGCACCAGCGCCGGAGCGTGACAGCCGAGGTTGACAGCCATGAAGCCACCGGCCGAGAAGCCCAGGACGATCACTCGATCCGCGGCGCGCTGCTCTTTGACCACGTGCCGGATCAGCGTGATGAGCTGATTCGTCTCGCTCCCCGCCATGGCCGCCGGCTCGAACCAGTTCCAGCAGCGACTGATGTTGTCGCGTCGTCCCTGAGCGGGATAGAGGACCACGAGGTTTCGCCGTTCCGCCACCTCGTTGAGACGAGTGCCGAGCGCGAAGTCCTCGGGTGTCTGCCAGCAGCCGTGCAACGCGACGATCAGGGGCACCCGGGCGCCTTCCGCCCTCGGCGCATCGTTCGGCACGGCGAGCGCGCGAGGTACGTACAGCCGGTACAGCCGGTCGCCGAGGCGGCCCTTCTGAAAGGCCGCCTCGCTGGGATCCTTCTTGTCGGCCGCGATCGCACCAGCGCCGCCGCCGAGCGCGATCATCAGCGCCAGCGTGATCAACGCCCCGCGGCGGCGAACCTCAGCGCCCACGGCGCCGCCTCGCCGGCAGCAACACCCGCGTCCGCTTCACGTCCCACACGCCTCGGGGCGTGAGCCGGACGTCGGGCAAGAAGTCGGCGGCCAGGAAGAAGAGCGTGAAGACCGGCTCGTGATGAGGATAGCCGCGCGCCACCACGACCTCGCGGAACTCGTGCTCCCAGCGCGCCGCGTCGCCGAGCGTGCCGCGCGTCATGATTCCACCGAGCGGAAGCGCGAGCTCGAACGCGATGCCGTCGCGCCCGGCCACGACGATACCGCCGTGGAGGTCGAGCAGGCGGTTCACCGCGCGCGCCATCGCCGCCGGGTCGCGCCCGAGCACGACGATGTTGAAGTCGGTCGTGATCGTCGCCGCCAGGCCGTCGAGGCGTTCGTCGGCGAAACCCGCCACGACCGCCGGCGCCACCCAGCGTCCCCTTCGATCGACGAGGGCGGCGTGCAAATCACCCGGGGCGAGCGGACGTTCCTCGAGCCGCGTGATGACGGCGCTCACCAGGCGTGCGACGGGATACCGGTCGCGGGCGGGCAAGACGAAATCCTCCGCCCGCGCGCGCCAGCGCACGGTCAATCGGGCCTCCGCGGAGGTGAACGCCCGCTGCCACGGCACCTCGGGCATCCGCGCGAGCATCGTGCCGCGATCGGCGGCGACGCGGCCACCGGCGATGACCATCTCGGGCCGAGGCTCGGCGAGATCGCGCAGCACGCAGACGTCGGCGTATCGGCCGGGGGCGACCGCGCCGAGATCGGCGTCGAGCCCGTAATACGTCGCCGCGTTCAGCGTGGCCATCCGGTAGGCGTCGATCGGCGGGACACCTCGGTCGAGGGCCAGGCGCACCGCGTGATCCATGAAGCCATTGGCCTCGATGAACGCCGGCATCGATCCATCGCAGGTCAGCATCAGGCGCGAGACCAGCGCGGGCGCAGCTTTCAGCGCGTCGAGCAGGCCGACCAGGTCCGGCCGCAGCGAGGACTCACGCAGCATGACGCTGATGCCGTGGCGCGCCCGCTCGAGCACCTGGGCCGCGGTGATCGGCTCGTGGTCCGACGTGAACCCGGCCGCCGCGATGGCGGCCATCCGCTCGGCCTTGGCGCCGGCCGTGTGGCCCTCCACGCGGCGCCCAGGGCCACGGGCGAGCGCGAGTCGCTTCAGCATGTCGGGCCGCCCGGCCCACGCGTCGGGCCAGCGCGTGACCTCGCCCAGCGCCACCGCGCGGGGGTGCGTCATGGCCCGGGCGAGATCGCCGAGCGGATAGCGGCGGGGCTCGTCGAGCGTGCGCGACTGCGCGTGCGGACGGATCATCCAGTAGAAGCGCAACGGAGACCGCGTCAGCGCGTCGGCGGCGACGCGAAAGGCGCGCAGACCGCCCAGCTCCCAGAACTGGAGCGTGTCGGCGAAGACCGTCGTCGTGCCCAGCGGCACGATGTGACGGGCCATGGCCGAGGGTGTGATCAGATGCGCCGGATGCACGTGAGGATCGATGTAGCCCGGGCACAGTACGCGGCCGCTCGCGTCGATCACGCGCGTCCGCCGCCCCACCATGTCGTCGCGCCGCCCGACGTAGGCAACGCGCTCGCCCTTGATCGCAACGTTCGCCGGATACACCTCGCCCGTGTAGACGTTCAGGAGCGTGCCGCCCCGCACGTAGAGGTCGGCCACGGCCTGACCGCGCGCCACCGCGGTCAGCGCTTGCCGCTGCCGGATGTTCATACGCCGTCGATTATAGAATGCGTATCGTGAGCGAGCCGATCGTGGTGACCGAAACCGTGCGCGTGCCGGGACGCGCGCTGACCATGCGCGCCGTTCGATCGTCTGGTCCCGGCGGCCAGAACGTCAACAAGGTCGCCTCGAAGATCGACCTGCGCGTCGATCTCGACGCCATCGAGGGGCTGAGTGACCGCGCGCGGGGGCGCTTGCACACGCTCACCGTCAATCGCCTCGACGCCGACGGCCGCCTGGTCGTCACGAGCCAGGAATCCCGCGACCAGTCCCGCAATCTCGAGATCGCACGCGAGAAGGTGCGTCGCCTGCTCGCGGCCGCGCTGCGCGAGCCGCGGGTCCGTCGGGCCACCCGGCCCTCGACGGCGGCCCGGGAGCGCCGGATCGAGGGCAAGAAGCAGCGCGGATCCCTGAAACGCTCGCGCGGCCGTCCCGAGCCGGAGTGAGCCGAGCGCACGATGAACGACGACGAGGCCGAGATCCGGCGACTGATCGGGCGCTTTGCGAATGCGTTCGATCTCAAGGCCTGGGATGCGCTCGAAGCCTGCCTGACCGAATCGCTCGCCACCGATTACTCTGACCTCCGGGGCACGCCGCCCGAGGTGATGGCCCGACGGTGCTTCGTCGAGATGCGCCGCGCCGCCCTCGAGCGTCTGCAGACCCACCATTTGTCGGGCAACTACGAGATCACCGTCGACGGCGGGCGTGGCCGATGCCGTACATCGATGATGATCTGGCGACGAGACAGCGAGGGGCGCGTGCTCGACACGCATTGCCTCTACGACTTCGACGTCGCCCGGTCTGCCGTGGGCTGGCGGATCGCCTCGATCACTCAGAGAGTGCTCTGGAGCGATGGCGACTGGGCCATCCATTCCGGGATCCAGAAGGCGTGACCGCCCGGCCGGAGCCGGAGCCTAGAACCCGAGTCCCCGCACCTCGTGGCGGAAGCGCTCCACGTTGCGGAGCTTGATGTCCTCGTAGCCGCGAATGACGTCCGGGAGGTTCGCGAGCTTCACGGCGCGCTCGTAGCTCTCGGGCGAGAGCGCGGTCAGCGCCTTCTCGATCAGCGTGCGGTACTCGCCAATCAGCTCGCGCTCGACGCGACGGACCTTGGGCTTTCCGAACGGATCGAGTGCCGTGCCGCGCAGCCGTCGCATGGCGACCAGGGCCCGAAAGGCGGTGTCGAACCAGCGCTTGCCGAGCTTCAGCTTGTTCTGGAAACCCAGGGCGCGCAGCAGCGGCGGGTGGAGCTGGTAATGGACCTCGACGCCGCCGGGATACTCGTCGGCGAGCTGGGCGGCCAGGTCGTTCTTCAGATGCAGGCGCGCGACCTCGTACTCGTCCTTGTACGCCATCAGCTTGAAGAGATAGCGCGCCACGGCTTCGGCGAGCCGCGTCTCGCCCGGCACGGCAGCCTGCTCGGCGGCCGCCACGCGCTTGACGAAGTCGACGTACTCGCGCGCGTAGCCGGCGTCCTGGTAGGCGATCAGCTCGGGGACGCGGATCTCGATGAGGCGGCAGAGCTCGCCAGTCGCACCGGACTTCTCGACGATGGCGCGGGCCTCGGCGGTCAACGCGACCGTCGACTCCACGGCCCCGATGCGATGCTTGCGAAGACCGGCGGCCCACCGCGGATCGACGACGAGCATGCGGCCGGCCCGGAACGCCTGCGTGTTCATCTGGACCGACACGCCGTTGAGAACGATCGCTTCCTCGATGGCGGCCGCGCTGACCGGGATGGCGCCGGCCTGGTAGGCCGCGCCGAGCACGAGGAGGTTCGCCGCCATGTGGTCGTCGAAGAGCGTCTCGGCCAGCCCCAGCGCGTCCAGATAGACGTTGTCGTCCTTGCGGGTGACGCGGTCGATCGAGACCAGCAGGCCTTGCGTCTCCGGGAACTGGACGTCGGTCGAGGTCACCATCGCGCCGGTCGGCACCTTGCTCGTCGACACTACGGCGATGGTCTTGTCCTGGCCGGCATGGTCCAGGCTCTGGGGTGACGTCGCGACGAGGATGTCGAAGCCGAGATAACAGTCGGCCTCCCCGGCCGAGACCTTGTTGGCCACGTCGATGGGCCGGTCGGAGATCTTCAGGTGCGAAACGACGGGGCCGCCCTTCTGGCTGAGCCCGGTCTGGTCGAGACCACGCACCTGCTTGCCGTCGAGGAGCGCGGCGGTCCCGAGAATCTGGTTGACCGTGACCACGCCCGTGCCGCCGATGCCCGTCATGAAGATCGATGCCGCGCGGTTCACCTTCAGAGCCGGCTCCGGCAGCGGCTGGTCGACCGCGAACGTCTTCCGCTCCCGCTTCTTCGGCGTGCCCAGAGGGACCACGGTGACGAAGGACGGACAGTCGCCGCGCAGGCAGGAGTAGTCCTTGTTGCAGGACGACTGGTGGATCTGCGTCTTGCGGCCGAACTCGGTCTCCACTGGCTGGACGCTCAGGCAGTTCGACTTCACGCCGCAGTCGCCGCAGCCTTCGCACACGGCCTCGTTGATGAACACGCGCATGGCCGGGTCGGGAAGCTTGCCGCGCTTGCGCAGACGACGCTTCTCGGCGGCGCAGCGCTGGTCGTACAGCAGCACGGTGACGCCGGGAATCCCGCGGAGCAGGCGCTGGGCTTCGTCGAGCCGGTCGCGGTGCCACACCTCGACGCCGCTCGCCCACCGCGCGCCCCTGCCGTATTTCTCGGGCTCGTCGGTGATCACGACGATGCGCTTGGCGCCCTCGGCCTCGAGCATCCGGGTGAGATCGGCTACCGGCATCGCGCCGGCCGCATCCTGGCCGCCCGTCATGGCCACCGCTGAGTTGTAGAGGATCTTGTAGGTGACGTTCGTCCCCGCGGCCACGGCCTGGCGGATCGCCAGCGAGCCCGAGTGGAAGAACGTCCCGTCACCCAGGTTCTGGAAGATGTGCGGCGTCTCCGTGAACGGCGCCATGCCCACCCACTGCGCCCCCTCCCCGCCCATGTGGGTGAGGCCGAAGGTCTGGCGGTCCATGTAGAGCGCCATCCCATGGCAGCCGATGCCGGCGGAGGCCATCGAGCCCTCGGGGACGACGGTCGAGCGATTGTGCGGGCAGCCGGAGCAGAAGTAGGGCTGGCGAGCCATCGTCAACGGGGCCGGACGCTCGCGGAGCGCTTCGAGCAACGCCACGCGGGCGGTGATCGAGTCGAGCCGCACCTTTCGCTCGAGCCGCGAGGCGACGAGCTGAGCGATGCGATCGGCGTCGAGCTCACCGTTGGCCGGAACCAGCGGCTTGCCCTGCTCGTCCTGCTTGCCCACGACGCGGGGGCGCTCCGTCAGGTTGTAGAGCGTGTCGCGGATGAAGAGCTCGATGAACGAGCGCTTTTCCTCCACGACGAGCAGCTCCTCCAGGCCGCGGGCGAACTCGCGGACGATCGACGGCTCCATCGGGAACATCATCCCGATCTTGAGCAGCCGGAGACCGTGGCGGCGTAGCGCCTCGTCGTCGAGTCCCAGCTCGAGCAGGGCTTCGCGCAGGTCGTAGTACGTCTTGCCGGCGGCGGCGATGCCGAGCCACGCGCCGGGCGTCGGGATCGTGATGCGGTTCAGCCGATTGGCGGCAGCGAACGCCTTGGCGGCCTCGAGCCGCCCGTAGTGGATCTGGCGCTCCGTCTCCAGCCCGAAGGGCGGCATCAGCATCGGCTGCTGCATCGCCTGCCACGGGCGGCCCTCGAAGACGAATTCGGGTGACACGAGCGTCAACCGGTCCGGCGAGACCACGGCGGTACCGATCTCGTCGGCGACGTTCGTCACGATCTTGAACGCGACCCATAGCCCCGAGTAGCGCGAGAGCTCGAACCCGAGACGGCCGAGATCGAGGATCTCCTGGATGTTGCCGGGGAAGAGCGTGGGCATCAGCGCGTCGTAGAACGCGACCTCCGAGTGGGTGGGCAAGGTCGACGACTTGGACAGCGGATCGTCGCCGCCGAGGGCGAGGACCCCGCCGTGGCGGCCGACGCCGGCGAAGTTACCGTGCTTGAAGATGTCGCCGGTGCGGTCGACGCCAGGTCCTTTGCCGTACCACATGCCGAGGACGCCGTCGTACCTGGCGCGCGGGAACAGGTTGGCGAGCTGGCTGCCGTAAATCGCGGTGGCGCCCAGGTCCTCGTTGACCCCGGAGATGAAGACGACGTGGTGATCGCGCAGGAGATCGGGGTTGCGCTCGAGGGTGAGGTCGAGCCCACCCAGGGGGGAGCCGCGATAACCCGAGATCAGCGTCGCGGTGTTGAGGCCGCGGCGAGCGTCGGCCCTGTGCTGTTCCAGTGGCAGCCGGACCAGCGCCTGGATACCGGACAAGAAGATGGTCCCGTGTTCCTGCCGATATTTGGCGTCGAGACTGAAACCGGGCGGGGCGGCGATCGTCACTGCCCGTATGATACGGGCGCGTTCGCGCACGCGCAAATCACGTCCAGGGAGGTCGCATGAGTCTCGCCGTCACCCTGATGATCGAAGGCCAGGAAGATCTCACGTGGGAGCGCTGGCAGCGGCTGGCCGAGGCCGCCGAATCGGGTGGCTTCGCCGGACTCTTCCGCTCCGATCACCTCACCGGCCTCTTCGGCGATCCCAAGCGCGCGTCGCTGGAGCCGTGGGCATCGCTCACGTGGCTGGCCACGGCCACACGGACGATCCGCTTCGGTCCGCTCGTCTCGCCGCTGACCTTTCATCACCCGGCGCTGCTCGCCAAGCGCGCGGCTGCCATCGACCTGCTCTCCGGCGGACGCTTCGATCTCGGAATCGGCGCCGGCTGGCACGAGGGTGAGCACCGCATGTTCGGGATCCCGTTTCCGTCCGTGAAGGAGCGCCTCGATCGCCTCGACTGCGGGGCACGCGCCATCCGAATGCTGTGGCGCGGCCAGCCGGTCACGCTGGGCCAGCCGTATTACCCGCTCGTCGCCGCCGAGAGTCATCCGCGACCTACGCGCGGCACGCTGCCGCTCATCATCGGCGGCCGGGGCGAGCGGCGGACCCTGCGTATCGTCGCCGAGCACGCCGACGAGTGGAACACGACGCGCGTGACCTTCGCCGAATACCAGCAGAAGACGCGCGTGCTGGAGGCGCACTGCCGCGCGATCGGCCGCGAGTCCACGGAGATCCGCCGCTCGCTCATGATCCCCATCGTCATCGGCCGCTCGTCCGACGAGGTGCGCCGGCGCCTCGACCGGGTGCGCGCCGTGTTCCCGCGTGTGCCCGGCGACGAAGCCGGTTGGCGCGAAGCTGGGTTTCTTTACGGCAGCCCCGACGAAATCCGACGCGACCTGGAACGCTGGCGCGAGCTCGGCATCACCCGCGTCATGCTGCAAATGCTCGATCTCGACGACCTGGAGGCTATCGGACTGATCGCGAGCGAGATCGTCCTCGTGATGCGGTAGCAGAGCGACCAGAGCGGGCCGTGCTCAGGCGAGCAGGCTGATGACGCGGCGGTCGACCTGGGACGTCGTCGACATGATCTGCGCGTTGGCGGCGAAGGCGACCTGGGCCATCATCATGCCGACCATCTCCCCCACCAGGTCCACGCCCTCGACGTCGCCAGCGACGACGCTCGGGTCCACCCCTCCACCTGGAAGCGCCGTGCTCACGACGTGGGAGGGCCGGAAGCCTTCCGTGCTGGCATTGGCGACGTTGTTGGCGGCCACGCCGAGGCGGACCGTGGCGTCGCGCATCCCGCTCACGGCGGGATAGGTGGTCGAGGTTCAGCGTCCGGCGACGCAGGACACCATCACGACGGTAATCGGCAGCCTAGACGCGCTTCCAGAGCCCCCGTCCCGACTCTCGGGCGTCGTGCTGGAGCTTCAGGAACAGGCTCTGATAGCGCACGTTCGGCGGGACCGTCATCACCTGGGCGTAGCCCAAGCGCACCAGCTCGGCGTTGATCATCGTTTCGCCGATCCAGACATACGCGAGCAACCGACCGTAGCGATCGCGCGACTGAACGTCGAGCTCGAGGCGCACATGCTTGTTCTCGACGAGCTCGCGATTGACCTCGGCCGCCTCGCGCCCGCCCGGTTCCTCGCCCTTTCGCGGATGATGAACTTCGGGTGTGTTGACACCGATGTAGCGCACCTTCTCGACACGGTCCGAGAGCCGTACGTGGATCGTGTCGCCGTCGACGATGCGGACGACCGTACCTTCGAGCGTCGCCGGCTGGGCGCCCGCAATGCCAGTGACCCAGGCGAGAAGAACGATGAGCGGAAGGAGCCGGGCGCCGCGCGACAGTGCGCGCATTCAGCCACGCTGTCACCTCGCTCACCCTGGTGTCAACATTTGGATACCATGCCGAACCGGAACTGAGAGAAAAAGGCGGCAAGAAACGGGTGTCTTTTGCCGTCGGGCCCCGGCCAACGCGAACCGCCGGTGCGCCGCCTCGAGCAACCCGGTCAGCGCCTCGGCCGTCCGGCTGGCCGAAGCCCTGGCGCCGGCCGGGCTAAAGAGGTGGGAAGGCATGGGAGCCGGACGCGGAACGCGTGGCCCGGCTCCCCTGAAACGCGAGTGGTCGGTTACACGCCTAGACCGCCGGTCAATCCACCAAGCCCCCCACCCAGCACACCGAGGAGCTGGTTGAGCACGCCGGCGAGGTTGACGACACTGTTGAGCAGGCCGAGGGCCTGGCACACGAGGTTGCCGAGCACACCGCCCGAGTTGCCCGAGATGTCGAGCGTGATCGGACTTGTGGTGATGGTAAGCCCCAGCGCGTTGAGCGTTGTCGTGCCGAGATCGAGATGCAGGACGCCGCAGGTCTGTTGAGCCTGGACGAGAATGAGGCCGCGAGGTGCCGGCCGCCCCAGGCCGCCTACCGGCCTGATCATCGACGATGACGGAGCCAGGCCGGCGGACGTGCCCTGGCTGACTATCACGGGTATCTCCTTGGGACCGTTCAGGAGGGTGCCGACAGGTTGCCCAGGCACCGTCACCGCACCGGTGACCAAGCCCACCGCAAAAATGTTACCGCCCCTCGCGATGAAGCGCTGGACCGTTAGCGTGCCGCTGAATGTCCCTCCAGCGGAGGTCGTGCCAACTATCGGGACAACCAGGCCGGCCGCCGCGCCTTGGCGCGATCCGCGGTCCTGGCCCTCCGATCCGCCGTCCCGCTCCTGCGATCCGCGGTCTCGCCCCTGCCCCTCCGCGGCGGCCTGACTCCCTGCAACGACGATCGCGACGACCAGAACGAACGACCGTACGAGAATTTGATGTCGCATGGTGTGCGCTTCCTTTCGATCGTGATCTGGGACGGCTGTTTGAGCAGGCAATAGGCATGCCCATGACTAATAGTTCGCTTCATCAGGGGTGATCACCAATCTGCGTGCTGCGCAGCACGCAGCGGGAGAGCACAAGGTTTATCCGACGCCGCAGGGTGAGCGCGGCGACTCCTCAAGCAACTCCAGCGGCTGTGCTGGCGGCGCCCTTCGTGTCGAGCAGCTCGAGGCGTTCCCCTGCACCTGGCCGAAGCCGTGGCGCCACCCGTCTCGATGAGGTCCACGCACCCCGAGTCGCGGTCAACGGTGGCGTAACCGTTATTCCCACAACCCGACATCGTGTGTTTTTTGATCGTAGAATGGCCAGAATCAAAAAACGCGCACGCGCAATTCTCGCCACCATTTTTCGCAACCACGCTCACCATGCCGGCATGGGAGCCTGGCGCGCGCTCCGCGAGCTTTCCGTGACCTTTGCCGGCGCCGACGTGCGTGTCCTCTGTTACCACTCCGTCCGGAGCCGGGCGCGCTTCGCCGCCCACATGGACACGGTCGCCGAGCAGGGCTACACGGTCATTTCCCTGCCCGAGCTCACGGGCTGGTTGAGTGGTGCGGCGCCCTGCCCCGCGTCAGCCGTGCTCCTGACGTTCGACGGTGGGTACGGCGACCAGCTCGAGAATGCCGCCCCGGTGCTCGACGGGCTGAAATTCCCCGCGACGTTCTTTCCGACCTCCGGGGATCTGGACGATCCGGGCAACCCGATCAGCCGGCGTGATCTCACGGCGCTCGTGGCGGCCGGCCACACGATCGGCTGCCACACTCACACGCATCCCGACTTGACGACGCTCTCGCCCGAGGCGCTCGAGAGCGAGGTGATCGGCTCCAAAGCCGCGCTCGAGGACGCGCTCGGCCGAGCGATCGACGCGTTCAGCTACCCGTACGGCGTGCGGAACCCCGCGGTGGTGAGCGCGGTGCGGCGTGCCGGCTTCTCGGTCGCCTTCACCATCGACCTCGGCGGCGTGCACCGACGGGACGATCCGTACCAGCTCAATCGCATCGCGGTGCTCGGTGAGCCGAGCGCCGCCGAGTTCGCGAGCTACCTCGCGGGGACGCGACTCGTCTCGGGAGCGCTCCTGGGATGGTGGAAGATCCGCGAGCGGCGGATCGGGTGAGCCGCCCGGTCAGCGTGAGTCCGTCGGTCAGCGCCCCCGGAGCCGGCGCAAGGCCCGCTGAGCCGCCCGGGCATCCTTCGAGAGCCGTCGGGGATTGCCACGCTTCGGCTGGTCGGCGTCTTCATCGTCGTCGTCCGTCTCGCCGTCCTCGGCGGCGCCGCCTCCGCTGAGCGCGCCGACGAAGTCGGCGGCGCTGATCGCGGCGCACCGCGCACGCCGCGCCGCATCGGCCACGGTGCGATCGTCGCTGACCACGGCGTCGCCGTCGCCCGACTGTCGCGCGAGCCGCATCAGAACGTCGTCGGCCTTCTCGGGCGGCCGCGAGAAGATGACCTCGACCTGGCCAGGACTCTCCGCCGACCCCACACCAGGAGCGCCGTCGAACACCACGGTGAAGTGGTCGGAATGGCGGCGGGCCGCGCCGGCCACGAGCCTCAGCAAGGCGGCTCGCCCCGCGTGAAGCCCTCCGCCCTCTTCGGCCGCCCGGAGGTCCGCGTCGCGGCGGATGACGTTGTAGCCGTCGATCAGCCAGCGCACGCCAGCGCCGTCAGGCGATGTCGAGGCTCACGCACCGGCCTCGAGCTCGCGGCGAACCAGGCGCGCGCCGGCGCCGAGGGCGAGCAGCTTTCGGCGAGCGACCTCGCGCGGCAACGGCACCATGCCGCAGTTCGTACACGGAAAGAGCCGGTCGGGAGAGACGTACTTCATGGCCGCCCGGATGGTCTCGGCGACGTCGTCCGGCTTCTCGACGTCGTGAGTGGCCACGTCGATGCACCCCACGAGCACGTCCTTGCCCCGGAGCAGGCCGAGCAGCTCGAGCGGGACGCGAGAGTTCCGGCATTCGAGTGAGATCTGGTGGATCCGGCTCCGGGCGAGCAGCGGGAACGTCTGCTCGTACTGCCGCCACTCGTTCCCGAGGGTCCGCTTCCAGTCGATGTTGGCCTTGATGCCGTAGCCGTAACAGATGTGGACCGCGGTCGTGCAGGAGAGGCCGTCGACGGCGCGGTGGAGGGCCTCGATCCCCCAGGCGGCCACGTCAGCCATGTACACGTTGAACGCCGGCTCGTCGAGCTGGACGACGTCGAGCCCCGCCTTCTCGAGATCACGGATCTCTTCGTTGAGCACGCGGGCGAATTCCATGGCGAGCGCGCGACGATCGCGGAAGTACTCGTCGGCCAGCGTATCGACGATCGTCATGGGACCCGGCAGGGTGAACTTGAGGCGACGATCGGTGTGAGCACGGGCCCAGCGCACCTCGCCGAGGTGGACGGGCTCGCGCCGGCGGAGCGGCCCGGTCACCGTCGGCACCTCGGCCTTGTAGCGATCGGCCCGGATGCCGATGGTCACCCGCTTGGTGAAGTCGATGCCGTCGATCCGGGTGAGGAACCCGTGGACGAAGTGCTGACGCGACTGCTCGCCGTCGGTCACGATGTCGATGCCGGCCGCTTCCTGGAGCATGAGCGCGACCAGGACCGCATCGCGCTGGCCCTGGGCTAGCGTTTCGGGCGGCAGCCGCCACGGCGCCCACAGGGTTTCGGGCGCGGCCAGCCACGCGGGCTTGGGAAGGCTCCCGGCGATCGTGGTGTCGAGCACGGGCCGGGATACTACCACTCTCGGTCAGCGCCGGCGCAGGCGCACCTCGTAGAGTCGCGGCCACAGCTTGCCGGTGAGGAACAGGCGATCGGCCGACGCATCGTAGGCGATGCCGTTGGCCACGTCCTCGGTGCCGCGCCGCTCGTGGGGCGCCAGGAGCCCGGTCAGATCCACGCGACTGACCACGCGCCCCGAGACGGGATCGATCCGCACGATCCAGTCGGTGGGCCAGACGTTCGCGTAGACCTCGCCACGGACGAATTCGAGCTCGTTGAGCGATTCGACCGGACGGCCGGCGTCGGTGACGTCGAGCACGCGGCGGACTGCGAACGTCGCCGGATCGAGGAAACGCAGCCGCGGGGTGCCGTCGCTCATGATGAGCGACGTGCCGTCGTGCGTGAGGCCCCAGCCCTCGCCGGTGTAGGCGAACTCACGGGTCAGGCGGAGCCCGAGATCGTAGACGAAGCCCTTCTGCGATTGCCACGTGAGCTGAACGACCCGGCCCTGGAAGATCGTGAGGCCCTCGGCGAAGTACGGGCGAGGCACGCTCCGCCGAGACAGGACGCGGCCGGTCTCGAGGTCGACCCTCCGCACGCTCGACCGGCCGTGGAGCCCGGTGCTCTCGTAGAGCGCACCGTCGTGGAAGACGAGGCCCTGCGTGAACGCGTCGGGGTCGTGTGGCCGATTGCCGACGATCTCGACGCCGTACGTCGGAACATCGGGTTGGGCGAGGGCAACGGACGTGGACGCCCGGCCGCCCGCCGCGAGCACCGCGAGGAGCGCGGCAGCGAGAGCGACGCGCGTCAGCGGCCCCGCAGGGTGCGAACGGCGAAGCGCAATGCCGCCTGGCCGTGGCGGGCGTAGTGCATGGGCCAGCGGGTCTCCGGATAACGCAGCTCGAGCCACGTCCGCGACGGTACCACTCGCCGCCAGGCCGTGCCGAACGCCGTCCCACCGCCATCCGTCAGCAGCAGCGGCAGCAGATATTCGAGATGGCTCAGGGGCTCGAGCCTCGCGAGATGACGCCTGACGAGACGGCGAGCGAGGGCGTGACGCGGCGAGCGTCGGCCCAGTCGGCGGCGAACGTCGGCGGGCACACGGACGGCGAACAGGTCGTCGAGCAGGTCGAGCGTCACGCCGAGCGCCGCGCCGTAGCCGAGGCTTCGCGCGCCGCTGATCGACGCGTCCCAGTCGGCAGGATCGTTCATCGCCGAGGCGATCAACGCAACGTCGCAGAACCACAACAGTCCCTCGAAGGCGTGCTGGATGGCCAGGTGGAGGACGACGTGCACGAGGAGATCCGGCGGCGCCAGCGAGAGCACCGGTCTTCCCGCGAACGTGGCCGGCTCGGCACGCTGCCACGCCGTCTCGAGCCAGGCATTCCCCCGTGCGTCGAGCCAGTCGCGCACGAGCGCCCAGTGGAGATCGAGCGACGGCTGGCGAAGGTCGTGCGGGTGGTGCGTCAGGACGGTCTTCGTATCGAACCGGAGGTCGAAGTCGAGCGTGTGAGCATCGTCGAAGCGTTGGAGGCCGACGTCCGCGGCCAGCGCCAGCGCCTTCTCCACGTCACCGGGACGAAGGAGGAGATCGACGTCGTGCATCGGTCGATCGTCCGAGCGCTGATAGTAGCGCTCGGCCAGGACACCGCCCTTGAGGACGATCATCGGGATCCCGCGCGCGCGGAGCGCATCCAGGTACGGGCCGGCCAGCGTGGCGAGCTGGGCCTGACGACGGACCGTGTAGTAGCGCTCCTGCCGCAAGGTCGCGGCCCAGGGCTCGGCACCGGGACGGTCGGCGAGAACCGTTCCGAGAAGTGGGGTGAGCTGGTGGCGCGCGGCCGCCGCGATCAGCGAGGTGAGATCGGCCGGCGGCTGCCAGCGCCCGCCGTGGCCGGCGGCATACGCGCCGACCAGGGTCATGAGCGCCGCAGCGTCAGGGAAGTCGGGCTGGCGCGATACCGATGATGAAGGCGTTGTTGCCGCCGAGATCCGCGGGGATCGCGGAACCGGTCAGGACCAGGCCCAGGACGGCGTCCGGCTGCCAGGCGATGTCGAGGGCGAGGTTCCCGCCCGACGCCGCGAAGGGCATCGTGACGGTCAGCGCCGGATTGTCCACGTTCACTGCCGTGATGTCGTTGCTCTGGGTGTTCAGGACGATCGCCGAGTGCTTGCTCGAGACCGTCCCCGGATCGATGGCCACGCCGTTCGGAAACTCGTTCGTGGTGACCGCCACCGGCGGCTGGGAGAGATTGCTCAGATTGATGCGCGTCAGCGAGCCGAGGTACGGCTGACCGTCGGGCGGGTTCTGGGTCGGATCGCCCAGCGCGTTACTGACGAAGGCGAGGTGACGGACGGGGTCGATGGCGAGGCCCGACGTGAAGTACGCCGTGCCCGCCGAGAACCACGCGGTCACCCGATTGGTCGTGAGGTCGACGACCATTGCGCCACCTTCGTTCGTTCCGTACGGATCGCCCTGGTCGATCACGACCGCGAGATTGAGGCCGGGATCGATCGCCACCAGCGCCGGGGCGAAGAATAGCAAACCGTCGGGGTCGAACGCCGAATACAGCGGAATTCAGGCGATCTCGGTGAGCGAGGACAGACGGACCACCGAGAGGCTGGGCAAGATTCCGGGAAAGCCGAGCGGCATCGTGGGCTCACCGGGCGGCAGCCCCTGGTTCACGACGACCACGCGATCGTGGGCGACGTCGAGGGCGACCCCGTACGGACTCGAGCCGAAGCTGAGCGAGAGCGTCTTCACGCACGGGCACGGCGCGTGAGTGACGGGATCGACGCCACTCACCCTCACGATGGCCACCGCATCGTCACGCTGGAGCGCGACGGCCAGGATACCGGCCGACGCATCACCGTCGATATCGCCGGTCGCGCCGATGCGAGGTCGGCACGGCCCCACCAGCACCGAGGCCGAGTGACTCTTCGAGTTGCTCACGACGGCCCGGACAGGTCTGCGGGTCGATGGCGATGCCCCGCGGCCGCTTCCCGACGTCGGTCCGACTGCTCACCTCGTCCGACGACAGCGAGAG